>ENA-OQNL01000012-OQNL01000012.1-human-gut-metagenome-genome-assembly--contig:-NODE-12-length-28269-cov-3.250551_pt1 | contig 28269 bp, 24 predicted proteins | sample MGYA00242631_ERZ504884 | MGnify/ENA primary metagenome ERZ504884 (study PRJEB26092, sample SAMD00036395) | human gut metagenome | host: Homo sapiens | study: EMG produced TPA metagenomics assembly of...
CGACACGACCGGCACCGGCAACTCCCTGCTGATGCGCTCGCCGCACGCGCTGCAGCTCATCACGGACAGCCTGCGCTACTGGGTCACCGAAATGCATGTCGATGGTTTCCGATTCGATCTTGCGGCCACGCTGGCCCGCCAGTTCCAGGAAGTCGACAAGCTGTCCGCCTTCTTCGACATCGTCGAGCAGGATCCGGTCATCTCCCGTGTCAAGCTCATCGCCGAACCGTGGGATCTGGGCTCCGGCGGCTATCAGGTGGGCGGCTTCCCGTCCAGCTGGTCCGAATGGAATGGCCGCTATCGTGATTGCGTGCGTGACTTCTGGCGTTCGCAACCATCGACGCTACCGGAATTCGCCAGCCGTCTGATGGGCAGCTCCGACCTGTATCAGATGAACGGCCGCCGTCCGGTGGCTTCCGTGAACTTCATCACCGCACATGATGGCTTCACCATGAACGATTTGGTGAGCTACAACGAGAAGCATAACGACGCCAACGGCGAAGGCAATAGGGATGGGCGAAAGCAACAACCGTTCCTGGAACTGCGGTGTCGAAGGCCCGACCACCATCAAGGACGTCAACGACCTGCGGCAACAGCAGATGCGCAACATGTTCGCGACGCTGCTGTGCAGTCAGGGCATTCCGATGATCTGCGGCGGCGATGAGGTGGCACGCACGCAACAGGGCAACAACAATGCCTATTGCCAGGACAACGCCATTTCATGGACCAATTGGGATCTTGACGATAGTCAGAAGGATCTGCTTGAGTTCGTTTCGAAGCTGATTCATCTGCGACTCGAGCACCCGGTGCTCCACCGTCGTCGTTTCTTCACCGGCCGCGAGCCAGGAGACCCGGACGATAAGATTCCGCAGGTCGAATGGATGGACCACACCGGTTCCATCATGGACATGGAAGATTGGTCCAATACCCACGCGTTCTCGGTGATGATCTATCTGAACGGTTCCGATATTCCGGAAGCCGACTGGTATGGCAACCAGATGGTGGACAATAACTTCATCCTGATTTTCAACGCGCATTACGAGCCGATTATGTTCACCTTGCCGGACGAGCGGTATGGCAAGAAATGGCGTCTGGTCGTCGACACGCATAATCCGAAGGGTCCGGAACTCAACTATGAGGCCGGCTTCGCGATCACGGCGCAGTCGAGAAGCTTCCTGTTGCTGATGAGCGATAGAAAGCCCACCACAAAGAACTACGATTTCTGATAGCCATGAGAACAGGCGAGGTGCCATCCGTACGGGTGACACCTCGCCGTATTGTTTGTGGACTGTGCTCGTGAACCGTTACGAGAATTAGACTTCCGACGAGAGTCGGGAAACGGTTCCAGGAACGGTTTCGCTGACCTCCGCAAGATCCTCGACGGATTCTGGCCGCTTGGTTTGCGCCAGAATAAGCTGCGTCTGCATACGATCGGATTCGATGGCCGCAATCTGCCGTGAAAAAGATGATGAACCAGCCCAGAAACATCATGCCGACAAGAGCCTCGACGTTCGTCAACGTGTTACGCCCCGCCAACCACTGGAACCCGGCAAGAGCCCCGATCACGATAGCTAGGTCTGAAATCACATATACTACTTTTGAAAGCTGCGGGGCCAGCCAAGGCAGCGCGATCATCAGCACGCTCATCAGGCAGGGAAGACCGCGGGCGAATACGTTGTGCAGAATCGGATGCGGCGTGTAACGGAACATGCCGATGCCGATGAAGGCGATGCCTGCGAGCGTCAGCATGGTCGATAGCAGAAGAATCCGCGCCTTGAAGTGTTTGGGAGCTTCTTTTTCATCGCTTGCAGACAGATACTGCATCTGCAGACGGTGCGTGGTGATGAGCTCCGAAATCGCGAAATAGCTGATGATGACGATGCAGACGCCGGCCAACATCAATGTCGAATTGAACATACGAGCAGCAAAAGTGGTTCGATCGCCCAATTGGGAGAAATTGTTGTTGTACCAGTATGGATCATCGGACGTCAATCCTGCGATGCTGACACCGGAAACCACGAAGAACGGCAACAAGGATGCGATGGTCTTGGCATTCATGAGTTCCGCCTGTACGAACGTGACATAGCCTACGACCCCCGAGATCGCGGCGCAGAGCGCAGTCAGATAGCCTTTTAACGTGCGCAACCCCATCATGTTGCTGGCAATGGAAAGCAGCATGAACGCCGTGACGAAAATGGTCGACGCGTAGACCACGGACAAAGCGAGTATCTCGAAGATACGGCGAATAGGAATGGTCCAGCCATGTTTCAACGTCATTGACCTGGAGTTGCGCGCATACCCCAAGGTGAACGAGATGACTCCACATCCCGCGGTGATTCCGGCACACACGGTGAACAGGCGTTGGGTGACACGCCAGATGGCGGGAGCGAATTGCAGATATAGGTCCATGGCGATCCATGCAAGAGTGGCGCATGCCATGAAGGAAATGATGCCTGAAGCCTCGGCTTGCTGATGACGTCCCATGCGCGTTCCCTCCAGTATTTGCCATTCTAGCCTGTCGTTGTCCTACCATACGCTACAATGGAAACTCGTGTTCACCTGCCACGTGCGGGAGTGCATGAACGGGCTGTAGCGCAGTTTGGTAGCGCGTCTGCTTTGGGAGCAGAATGTCGCAGGTTCAAATCCTGTCAGCCCGACAACGAAAGTGATGTCCTCCGCAATCTATCCGATTGCGGAGGACATTTAGTTATATACGCGATCGCATCAGTCCCGAATGACGGTGCCGACAATGCCGGAGACGATGGACATAATCAGAGATCCGATTACGGACCACCAGAATCCATCGATGGTCACGCCGACGTCGAACATGCTTATGGCCAGCCAAGACGCAAGCTCCATGAACAGCCAGTTGATGATCAACGCGATCAGTCCGAACGAGAGAACCGAAAATGGCAACGCGATGGTGTGCACGATCGGTTTGATCGACGCGTTGATCAATGCAAGGAACAATGCGAACGCGCCAATGCCGAGAATGGGCGGTTCGCCAACGGCGTGCATGCCGGGAAGCATTGTGACCATGACCCCGGCCGCAATGGTCAAAACCAACCAACGCGAAATGAAATGCTTCATGGCAGTATCGTATTACATTGCGTTGTCTTATGGAAAAAGAATTCATTTGTGGAATATGGTGGGAAGGAGCCATACGCGAGACCGGCACGGCGTTTTCCATGTGGTTTGGCTACCATGAACCATATGGAAGCAATTCATGAGAACCTGTGGTCGGCGCCGTTTGCCGGCAAGCCGCTCGACGCCACCGTGTGGTGCCGGGCAGCAATCCCTGTCGAACCGTTATCTCATTCTCGCGGCGCTCGGACATCGACCCGTGCGATTGGTCGGTCTATTGCGTTCGCGCGACACCGAGTTGATGATGGACGCGTTGCGCGCGTTGGGAGTGCGCTGCGAGATCGACGAGCAGGTCGACACCACGGTGACGGTGGTGCCGCCATCCGACGGCCGGTTCCACGGTGGTACGAAGGTGTTCTGCGGCCTTGCGGGAACGGTGATGCGCTTTGTGCCCGGTCTTGCCATGTTCGCGGACGGTCCTGTGGATTTCGACGGTGACGAGCAGGCGTACGCACGTCCGATGAAGCCCGTGTTGGACGGTCTTGAACAGTTGGGGGCATGTATCGAATACCACGGCGGGGAAGGTCGCCTGCCATTTACAATCACTCCACCTCAAACGGCGAGCCAGTGCGCCGAGCCGAGCGTGGTCAGCATTGATTCTTCGGGATCCTCGCAGTTCATTTCAGGATTATTGCTCATCGGCTCTCGAGTGCCAGGCGGTTTGGAACTGCATCACACGGGGGAGAAGACGCCGAGTTTGCCGCATATTCGCATGACCGTGGCCGATCTGCAGGGTGCCGGCGTCGATGCACGCGCCGAGGAAAGCAAACGTATTTGGCATGTCGCTGCGGGCGCGGTTCAGTTGCCGGAGCAGGTGACTGTCGAACCGGATTTATCGAACGCGGCGCCGTTCCTTGGAGCGGCGTTGATTGCTGGCGGAACGGTGAGCGTACCACACTGGCCGGGAATCACCACCCAGCCTGGTGGTCTGCTGCCCGGTTATTTGGAACGTATGGGAGCTAAGGTGGCCTTTCCTGAAGAGGATGGCATCCGATATTGCGAGGTCACGGGTGGTGACGCCATCAATGGTCTGGGGGATTTCGATCTGACGGCAGCCGGCGAGATCGCGCCGTCGCTTGCGGCGATTCTGGTTTTTGCGGACAAGCCTACCCGCATGATCGGCATCGGCCATTTACGAGGGCATGAGACGAACCGTCTGGAGGCTTTGGCCAATGAGATTACGCGCGTTGGGGGAGCTGCCCACGAACTGCCCGATGGATTGGAGATAACCCCTGTGTCGGCGAATCGTCTTAGACCATCCGTGATGGAGACTTATGCCGACCATCGTATGGCCACATTCGCGGCGATGCTTGGCCTACACATCAAAGGCATCCAAGTGAAGAACATCGCCACGACGGCGAAAACCCTACCGAATTTCGTGGATATGTGGAATGGCATGCTTGTTTGACGGTTACGCAAAAATGACGTCGGGAGACGTTCGGTCCGTCTGACGAGAGCGGACTTGTTTCCGTAACATAACGGAAGGGGCTTCTCACAAGAATAGTTTGTGGGAAACCCCTTCCGTTACGCGTCAAGCCTGTGGCTCACTCCCATTCGATGGTTGCCGGCGGCTTGGAAGTGCAGTCAAGCACCACGCGGTTGATCTGACGGCATTCGTTGGTAATACGCGTCGAGATGGTGGCGAGCACGTCGTACGGGATACGCGACCAGTCGGCGGTCATGGCGTCTTCGGACGACACCGGACGCAACACGATCGGCGAGCCGTAGGTGCGTTCGTCACCCTGCACGCCCACGGAATGCACGTCGGCAAGCAGCACGACCGGGCACTGCCAGATGTCGCGGTCGAGGCCGGCCTTGGAAAGCTCCTCACGTGCGATGGCATCAGCTTCGCGCAGCAAGTCAAGACGTTCCTTGGTGATTTCGCCGATGATGCGGATGCCGAGACCCGGACCCGGGAATGGCTGACGCCAGACAATCTCATCCGGCAGACCGAGTTCGGTGCCAATGGCGCGCACCTCATCCTTGAACAGGGTGCGCAGCGGCTCGATGAGCTGGAATTTGATGTCCTTCGGCAGGCCGCCCACATTGTGGTGCGATTTGATGTTGGCCGCGCCATCGCCGCCGCCGGACTCTACGACGTCCGGATACAGCGTGCCCTGCACGAGGAATTTGACTTCCTTGCCGGAGGCACCGGCCTCTTCGATGACCTGACGCTGCGCCTTCTCAAAAGTGCGGATGAACTTCTCTCCGATGATCTTGCGCTTCTTCTCCGGCTCGCTCACGCCCTTCAACGCGGTGAGGAAGTCTTCGGAGGCGTCCACGGCGATGAGCTTGATGCCGGTGGCCTCGACAAAATCATGTTTGACCTGCTCGGCCTCGCCCTTGCGCAGCAGACCGTGGTCCACGAACACGCAGGTGAGCTGCTCGCCGATGGCCTTATGCACCAGAGCCGCCGCGACGGCGGAGTCGACGCCGCCGGACAGGCCGCAAATCACCTGGGCGTCGCCGACCTTCTCGCGGATTTTCTTGACCTGGTCCTCGATGATGTTGGACGCGTTCCAGTTATCGCCGAGGCCGGCGCACTTGTGCAGGAAGTTCTCGATGAGCTTCTGGCCCATCGGAGTGTGCTTGACTTCCGGATGCCACTGCACGCCGTACAGTTTGCGGGACTCGTCCTGCATGGCGGCGACCGGTGCGCCTTCGGTGTGGGCGAGCACTTCGAAGCCTTCCGGCGCGGTCTTGACGGCCACGCCATGGCTCATCCACGTGCTTTGCTCTGCGGGAGAGCCGTCGAGCAGACCCTCCGCCTTGTCGATGGTGGTTCCGTTTTGCCGTATTCGCCCAGGGCGGCCTTGTCGACATCCGCGCCCAACGCGTATGCCATGGCTTGGAAGCCGTAGCAGATGCCGAGCACCGGAACGCCCGCGTCGAACAGCTTCTTGTCGACGCGCGGAGCGCCCGGTTCGAACACGGAAGCGGGGCCACCGGACAGGATGATGGCCTGCGGATCCTTGGCCAGCATCTCATCGACCGGCATGGAATGCGGCACGAGCTCCGAATAAACATTGGCCTCACGCACGCGACGTGCGATCAGCTGGGCGTACTGGGCTCCGAAATCGACAACGAGCACAGGACCTGCAGCCATAACACTCTCCCTTTAATATGAGGTATCAAGAAACGAACAATACTAACTGCTCTATTGTGACGTTGCAAGGAGACATTGGAAACACGTGAACGGAGAATGAGCGAATCTCACAATTGCTTACTCCCACCTACTCAACACGCCGCGTGTGTATCTAGGGAAACGAACGTGGGAAACATGTGTTAACCGACTAAAAACGTTGATTTTGAGCCGTTTTTCAATCTTTTTGATAGAGTGTGAAGTACGCACAAAAATCCCGATAAAAGCACACATTTGCGTACAGAAAAATAACAATTGAACACACAGTCGCAAAAAAACAGCAAAAAGTCGAACCGCGCTCGTAATATGTGCAAGTGACTGGAAATGAGGCATACCGCGTAACCGCAAGGTTTTAGGCATGGCTCATGACCTAAGGAAATAAACAATCGCACAACACAGTGCAGGAGTACAGGAGTACACATGACGAGTCCTGTTATTGGCACCCCTTGGAAGAAGCTGAACGCTCCGGTTTCCGAGGAAGCTATCGAAGGCGTGGATAAGTACTGGCGCGCAGCCAACTACCTCTCCATCGGCCAGATCTATCTGCGTAGCAACCCGCTGATGAAGGAGCCTTTCACCCGCGAAGACGTCAAGCACCGTCTGGTCGGTCACTGGGGCACCACCCCGGGCCTGAACTTCCTCATCGGCCACATCAACCGTCTCATTGCTGATCACCAGCAGAACACTGTGATCATCATGGGCCCGGGCCACGGCGGCCCGGCTGGTACCGCTCAGTCCTACCTGGACGGCACCTACACCGAGTACTTCCCGAACATCACCAAGGATGAGGCTGGCCTGCAGAAGTTCTTCCGCCAGTTCTCCTACCCGGGTGGCATCCCGTCCCACTACGCTCCGGAGACCCCGGGCTCCATCCACGAAGGCGGCGAGCTGGGTTACGCCCTGTCCCACGCCTACGGCGCTGTGATGAACAACCCGAGCCTGTTCGTCCCGGCCATCGTCGGCGACGGCGAAGCTGAGACCGGCCCGCTGGCCACCGGCTGGCAGTCCAACAAGCTCATCAACCCGCGCACCGACGGTATCGTGCTGCCGATCCTGCACCTCAACGGCTACAAGATCGCCAACCCGACCATCCTGTCCCGCATCTCCGACGAAGAGCTCCACGAGTTCTTCCACGGCATGGGCTATGAGCCGTACGAGTTCGTCGCTGGCTTCGACAACGAGGATCACCTGTCGATCCACCGTCGTTTCGCCGAGCTGTTCGAGACCGTCTTCGACGAGATCTGCGACATCAAGGCCGCCGCTCAGACCGACGACATGACTCGTCCGTTCTACCCGATGATCATCTTCCGTACTCCGAAGGGCTGGACCTGCCCGAAGTTCATCGACGGCAAGAAGACCGAGGGCTCCTGGCGTTCCCACCAGGTGCCGCTGGCTTCCGCCCGCGATACCGAGGCTCACTTCGAGGTCCTCAAGAACTGGCTCGAGTCCTACAAGCCGGAAGAGCTGTTCGACGAGAACGGCGCCGTGAAGCCGGAAGTCACCGCCTTCATGCCGACCGGCGAACTGCGCATCGGTGAGAACCCGAACGCCAACGGTGGCCGCATCCGCGAAGAGCTGAAGCTGCCGAAGCTGGAAGACTACGAGGTCAAGGAAGTCGCCGAGTACGGCCACGGCTGGGGCCAGCTCGAGGCCACCCGTCGTCTGGGCGTCTACACCCGCGACATCATCAAGAACAACCCGGACTCCTTCCGTATCTTCGGACCGGATGAGACCGCTTCCAACCGTCTGCAGGCCGCTTACGACGTCACCAACAAGCAGTGGGACGCCGGCTACCTGTCCGCTCAGGTCGACGAGCACATGGCTGTCACCGGCCAGGTCACCGAGCAGCTTTCCGAGCACCAGATGGAAGGCTTCCTCGAGGGCTACCTGCTGACCGGCCGTCACGGCATCTGGAGCTCCTATGAGTCCTTCGTGCACGTGATCGACTCCATGCTGAACCAGCACGCCAAGTGGCTCGAGGCTACCGTCCGCGAGATTCCGTGGCGCAAGCCGATCTCCTCCATGAACCTGCTCGTCTCCTCCCACGTGTGGCGTCAGGATCACAACGGCTTCTCCCACCAGGATCCGGGTGTCACCTCCGTCCTGCTGAACAAGTGCTTCAACAACGATCACGTGATCGGCATCTACTTCCCGGTGGATTCCAACATGCTGCTCGCTGTGGCTGAGAAGTGCTACAAGTCCACCAACAAGATCAACGCCATCATCGCCGGCAAGCAGCCGGCCGCCACCTGGCTGACCCTGGACGAAGCTCGCGCCGAGCTCGAGAAGGGTGCTGCCGAGTGGAAGTGGGCTTCCAACGTGAAGTCCAACGATGAGGCTCAGATCGTGCTCGCCGCCACCGGTGATGTTCCGACTCAGGAAATCATGGCCGCTGCCGACAAGCTGGACGCCATGGGCATCAAGTTCAAGGTCGTCAACGTGGTTGACCTGGTCAAGCTGCAGTCCGCCAAGGAGAACAACGAGGCCCTCTCCGATGAGGAGTTCGCTGAGCTGTTCACCGAGGACAAGCCGGTCCTGTTCGCTTACCACTCCTATGCCCGCGACGTGCGTGGTCTGATCTACGATCGCCCGAACCACGACAACTTCAACGTTCACGGCTACGAGGAGCAGGGCTCCACCACCACCCCGTACGACATGGTTCGCGTGAACAACATCGATCGCTACGAGCTCCAGGCTGAAGCTCTGCGCATGATCGACGCTGACAAGTACGCCGACAAGATCAACGAGCTCGAGGCCTTCCGTCAGGAAGCCTTCCAGTTCGCTGTCGACAACGGCTACGATCACCCGGATTACACCGACTGGGTCTACTCCGGTGTCAACACCAACAAGCAGGGTGCTGTCTCCGCTACCGCCGCAACCGCTGGCGATAACGAGTGAGCCTAGGCTATTTGGCCTGATTGCTTGATAAAAGCCCCAAGGGATTGTTCCCTTGGGGCTTTTTCGTATTACGGTGCGATATGCTTGGCTTAAAACAGCAAAACCGCTAGCGCGTGTCAGTTACCGTTTGCACATTACAATTGCTCATTGTGCGAACGATGCGGTATCGCACCCGAATAATGTGAAGTACATAGGAGACACCGTGAGTTTTACCAGCGTCACCATCATCAGTCCCGAAGCGGCTAACGGCCGTAATGTTGTCGCCCTTGGAGTCACCAAGACACTTGCCGCAGCCGGCAAGACCGGAGTGTTCCGTCCGGCGGTCTGCAGAAAAGACACCTTCACGGACGTTGCTGATCGAAGCTTCCAATGCCGGTTTGAGCCGGGAACAGTCCGTCGGCGTGTGCCCCAAGCGCACTCGTAACGATAAGGAAGGTTCGCGGGCGGATATCGTTGCGGCCTACACCCAAGCCGTAGAAACAGCCCGACCGGATGCCATGGTGATTGTCGGCACCGACAGGTCAGCAGTCAATGATCCCGCGATGTTCTCTTTCAACGCTGACGTCGCGGCAGACCTCCAATCGCCGGTCCTGCTGGCCGTATGCACTATCGAACGCACACCGGAACAAGTCAAAAGCACGGTTGAGGCATCCACCAAGGTCGTCGAAGACGCCGGGAGCAAAGTCGTCGGCGTGTTCATTACTGGGTGTGACGACACGCAGCCGGATCCACTCAAAGCATGCTTCGTCGACTACCCGGTGCCGGTGTGGACGCTACCTGCCGTCGATTTCAACGACGATGACGCCATCAGCAAGGCAGACGAAGGGCGTTCGGCGACGAACGTCGACGCCGCGGAACTGACCGTGGCACTCGAATCGCCATTCGACGCCCCGACCACACCCTATGCTTTCCAATACGGTCTGCTGGGCAAGGCGAAGGCGGACAAGAAGACCATCGTGCTGCCGGAGGGCAACGAGGATCGCATCATCAAAGCCGCCGATTATCTGCTGGAGCGCGACATCGTCGATCTGATCATCGTCGGAGACGAAAACGCCATTCTCGCCCGCGGCCAGGAATTGGGATTGAAATCGCTTGGCAAGGCGAAATTCCAAGCCAAGGATGATGAAACGGTGCTGGAACCCATGGTGGCGAAGCTGTGCGAGCTGCGCGCCAAGAAAGGCATGACCGAAGAGCAGGCGCGCAAACAGCTGGCCGATGACAGCTATTTCGGCACCATGCTTGTGGTGATGGGCATGGCGGACGGTCTCGTGTCCGGTTCCGTCAACTCCACGGCCAATACCGTGCGTCCGGCCCTGCAGGTCATCAAGACCAAGCCAGGAACGTCGCTGGTCTCCGGAGCGTTCCTGATGTGTTTCAAGGACCATGTCGCCGTGTTCGCCGACTGTGCCATCAACCTTAACCCCAATGCCGAGCAGCTCGCCGAAATAGCAATCCAATCCGCCGAAACGGCCAAGGCGTTCGGCCTTGAACCGAAGGTGGGCATGCTGTCCTATTCCACGCTGGGCTCCGGAAAAGGACCCGACGTCGACCTCGTCGAGGAAGCCACCACCATCGTCAAAGACAAGGCTCCCGACCTTGCGGTGGTCGGATCGATCCAGTTCGACGCGGCATGGTCTCCGACCGTGGCCGCGACCAAAGCCAAGGGCGATCCGGTGGCGGGCCATGTCAATGTGTTCGTGTTCCCGGATCTGTGCGCGGGCAACATCGCATACAAGGCGGTACAGCGTTCCTCGGGAGCGGCCGCCGTCGGGCCGGTGCTGCAGGGTCTCAACCGCCCGGTGAACGATCTGAGCCGTGGCGCCACGGTCCAGGACATCATCAACACCATCGCCCTGACCGCCATCGAAGCCCAGTAATCGGGCATTTTGTAGCAAGCAACGAGTAATCTAAGGTTTTGGAAAGTCGCGTAAGCGGCACATCGATTAACACATGGAGGATGCCCACAATGGCGAAAACCGTCCTTGTCATCAATTCCGGTTCCAGCTCTATCAAGTATCAGCTGGTTGATCTTGAAACCGGCGAAGGTATCGCTTCCGGTCTGGTCGAGAAGATCGGCGAGCCGGTTGACGGTCATTACAAGCACGAGTACAACGGCGAGAAGCATGAGCTCGAAGAGCCGATTCACGACCATGAGCAGGGTCTGAAGCGCGTGCTCGGCTTCTTCGACGAGTTCGGCCCGAAGCTCGCCGACGCAGGCATTGTGGCCGTCGGCCATCGCGTGGTGCAGGGTGGTTCCATCTTCCCGAAGCCGGCTCTGGTCAACGACAAGACCATCGGCCAGGTCAAGGACCTCGCCGTGCTTGCCCCGCTGCACAACGGTCCGGAGGCCAAGGGCGCTGAGGTCATGCGCTCCCTGCTGCCGGATGTTCCGCAGATCTTCGTGTTCGATTCCTCCTTCTTCTTCCAGCTGCCGAAGGCTTCCAGCACCTACGCGCTGAACAAGGAAGTCGCCCAGCAGTACCACATCCGCCGTTACGGCGCCCATGGCACCTCCCACGAGTTCATCTCCTCCGTCGTGCCGTCCGTCATCGGCAAGCCGGCCGAAGGCCTCAAGCAGATCGTGCTGCACATCGGCAACGGTGCTTCCGCCTCCGCCGAAATCTCCGGCAAGCCGGTTGAGACCTCCATGGGTCTGACCCCGCTGGAAGGCCTCGTGATGGGTGGCCGTACCGGCGACATCGATCCGGCCGTCGTCTTCCACCTGATTCGCAACGCCCACATGAGCGTGGACGAACTGGACACCCTGTTCAACAAGCGTTCCGGCATGATGGGTCTGACCGGCTTCGGCGACCTGCGTGAAGTGCATCGTCTGGTCGAAGAGGGCAACGAGGACGCCAAGCTGGCTCTCGACATCTACGTGCACCGCATCGTCGGCTACATCGGCAACTACACCGCTCAGATGGGTGGCGTCGACGTGATCACCTTCACCGCAGGCGTTGGCGAGAACGATGACGTCGTGCGCAAGATGGTCTGCGACAAGCTCGCTCCGTTCGGCGTCAAGCTGGATGAGGAGAAGAACGCGACCCGTTCCAAGGAACCGCGCATCATCTCCACCCCGGATTCCGCAGTCACCATCTGCGTCATCCCGACCAACGAGGAGCTGGCCATCGCCCGCAAGTCCGCCGCCATCGCAGAAGAAGGCAAGGACTCCTACGGCAACGTCTTCTCCAAGTGAGTGACGTGTCACGTTTCGGCTGGTAGAGGAACGTGACGGCAAACGGTATGAATCTGCGCCGCCGTGCCTGATAATCGATATCATCGGTCAATCAGGCACGGCGGCGCAGTGCGTTGGGCCCCCCTTTCGCGATTCGCAAGGGATTGCTTGGTAGTACGATACGACAGGTTGCACTGTACCGTGCAATGATGTAAGAGAGAACGGTTGGTTATTCGTGGCTGCTAAACGACGTTTCGTCGGTTTGGACGGGCTTAAAGGCATAGCCCTTATTGCGATTGTGCTGTATCACTGCGATGAGCTTTCGCTTCAAGGCGGGTTTTTCGGTGTGGATGTGTTCTTCACCATCTCCGGTTTCCTGATTTTCTCATCGCTGCTCAATCGTATCGATTCAGGTAAAGGCTTGGAACTGGGGGAGTACTTCCTCAAACGGTTCCGCCGGATTTATCCCGCGCTGTTTGCTCTTATCCCGATTTCGGTGACGTTGGCATGGCTGGTGAACCGCGACATGCTTGTCGGCATCCGGAACCAGATCATGACCGTGCTTCTGGGATGCTACAACTGGTATGCCATCAGCAGCGGAGCCAGCTATTTCTCCCAGATGAACCCTGACATATTCCGTCACCTATGGTTCATGTCGTTGCTCATGCAGTTTTATCTGATCGCTCCATTCGTGGTTTTGCTGCTGCGAAAAATCATCATCAGATGGGCTCCGGTATGCATACTGACAGCCCTTGCCGGAGCAAGCGCGGTATCCATGGGACTGCTATACCACTCTGGCGCTGACCCCACACGTGTGTATTTCGGCACCGACACGCACGCCATGGGCCTATGGCTCGGTGCCGCGCTGGCTTGGATACTGCCGATTCTCAGACATGAGCATGGGCGAGCCAATGAATCGCGGATAATGGAACGATTCCATAAGATATGGATTCAATTCGGCCCGATAGTTGCCTTTGGCTCATTGCTGGCATTGCTGTGGATGATGCGGCATATCACTCAAGGCCCAGCGGCGTTCCATGGCGGTATCTTCGTCGCCTCCGTGCTTGCTGTGGTGCTGATCGCAGGAACCATACCATTCGGATCCTGGATGCAGGATCTGCTTGTGTTCAAGCCGCTTGCCGCTTTGGGCCATTATTCGTATGGCATTTATCTGTGGCATTGGCCATTATGGCTGCTGCTGAGATCCCTGCTGCCCCAGTGGGGCGCATGGCATGCCGACAGGCTGCTGTCCTTCACCTTCATCCTCACCGTGCTGTTCGCGTTCGCATCTTGGCGACTGTTCGAGAAGCCAGTCGCTCGTGCGGGATTCATCGCGTTGATTCGTCCGATCAGTGGAGACGAAGCCGAGCATTGCGGCCGTCTGATATCCACGGTCGTGGTGCTGGCATGCTCATGGAGCTTCTGCGGATACGCTGTGGCGACGGCACCGGAACAAACCAGTGTGGCGCAATCCTTGGGTATCAGCTCCAGGCTGTTGCAGCAACGCAATCATGCCGCTTTGGAACGACGCAGAACACCGATGCCAAGGAAGCCACGACATAAGATGCCGGATGGTTCGCAAATGGCCGCCATCGGAGATTCGGTGATGCTGGCGTCCAGCAAAGGATTGCAGGACACGTTCCCCAACATCATTGTGGATGCCGAAGTCTCACGGTCGATGGCGAAGGGACAGGGTCTTGTCGATCAATTGAAAGCGCAAGGAAATCTGCGCCCCTGGGTCTTGGTGGGACTTGCCACCAACTCCGTGGTGACCAATGATCAGCTTGACGATCTGCTGAATGATGTCGGCCCCGATCATGTGCTGGTGCTCATTAACGCGCACGCTCCCGTTTCATGGGTTCCCGGCACCAATGCCGTGTTGAAGCAATTCGCCGCGGCGCATTCCAACAACGTCGTACTGGTCGATTGGGACGGGACCATTTCCCAGCATGCTGACGAACTTGCCGGAGATGGCATCCATCCGGGAATGTCCAATACGATCTATGCGCAGGCGGTCAAGGATTCAATCGCCGCTTGGATCAAGCAAGGGCACTGATTGATGCGTTGACGACTTCCATACGAGGTCCGCCACATGCCGTCGCATATGAATGATCCCCATTCCGTGGAAATCGGAATGGGGATCATTCATATGCGACGATGCCGATATTAGGGAAATCAGGCCTCCTGATGCTGAGGAGCGGACAGGAAGTGCTCCTCGCTAGGCAGAACGGCGTTGAGAATCACAGCCACCACGAACGACACCGCGATGCAGTTGGAAGCGAAAATGGACTGGAACAGCGCCGGGAAGTTGGCGAAAATGTCGCCGACCTGGGTGAAACCGATGCCAATGGTCAGGCTCAACGCGGCGATGGTGATGTTGCGCTGCGTGTAACCGGCCTCGGAAATCATCTGGAATCCGGACAGGATGATATTGCCGAACATCATGATGGTGCAGCCGCCAAGCACAGCCTGCGGCAGGGAGTTGAAGACCTCTGCAACGGCCGGAACGAAGCTGGCGAGCACCAAAATCAGACCGCCGGAAAGAATCACCTTGCGGTTGACCACCTTGGTCATCGCCACCAGACCGATGTTCTGACGCGAACGAAGTCAATGGCAGGCAGCCGAACAAACCGGACACGGAGGAGATCAAACCGTCGCCGGCAATAGCTCCGGCGGTTTCCTTGTCGGTGGGTTGACGGTCGAGACCGACCTTGGTAAGCGCCGCTGTGTCGCCCAACACCTCAACCGAGGAAACGACATACAGCAGAGCGAAGGAGATAATCGCACCCGGATCAAACTCAAGCTTGAACGGCATGAAATGACGGCACCGACACGACCTGCAGATTGGCGAAACCGGAGAAATCGACCTTTCCCATGAAAATCGCGACCACATAGCCCACGACAAGGCCGAACAGCACGGAAAGCTGCTTGGCGGTGCCCTTCATGAGCAGCTGGAACGCAAGGCAAGCCACCAGCGAAATCAGGCCAAGCGTCAGATTCTGCCAGCTGCCGAAATCCTTCGCGCCGGAACCGCCGCCGAAGCTCGTGGCGCCGACGGACAGGAGCGAAAAACCAATCGAGGTGACGACAATCGCGGAAACGATCGGCGGGACGAAACGACGCCAATACTTGGCCGTCAAACCAAGCACGACCTCCAACAGGCCGCCAAGCACCACGGCGCCGGCGACCGCGCCATAACCCTGATGCTGCGCGATCGACATGGCGGCCGCGACGTAGGTGAAGGAAATGCCGGTGACCATCGGCAGACGGGAACCAATCAGCCACACACCGTACAGCTGCAGGCAGGTGCCGAGACCTGCGACCAGCAGGCCGGCCTGAATGATGGCGGCGGACTGCGCGGCATCCATCTTGGCGGCCGTGGCCACCAGGAAGATAGGCGCGAGATTCGCCACGAACATGGCCATGACGTGCTGCAGGCCGAACGGAATGCCCTTCCAGAACGACACCGGTGCGTCAAGACTGCTCAACGCCTCAAAAGACACGCCTTTTTTAGTGTCTTTTGCCTTCGTCTTTTTTTCGGTTTCTCTGTGTTCTTCTCTTCGCTCAACTGTTACATCCTCTCTTATAATCGTTTGAGCGTACTGAAAAAATCAGGAGCGGAATTCGATGGTGCCGTTTTCCGGATCCATCGATTCGACGATTGCCAGGGAATCGACGTCGTACCCTTCCTCACGCAGCTGGTCGCCACCGCCTTGGAAGCCCTTTTCCACTGCGATGCCGATGCCTTCCACAGTGGCTCCGGCCTCATGGCACAGCTCGATCAGGCCTTTTAACGCCTTGCCGTTGGCAAGGAAATCGTCGATCAGCAGCACGTGGTCGCCTTCATTGAGATTAGCGCTTGGACACGATGACAGGGAACTCCTTCTGCTTGGTGAAGGAATACACGGTGGTCGTGTACTGGTCGCCGTCAAGGTTGATGGACTGCGCCTTCTTGGCGAACACCACCGGGACATTGCCGAAATGACGGGCCACGACACAGGCGATGCCAATGCCGGAAGCCTCAATGGTCAGAATCTTATCGATGGTCTTGCCCTTGAAATGCTCGGCCCAGGCGGCGCCCATATGGTCGAACAGCTCGACATCGCACTGATGGTTGAGGAACGCGTCCACTTTCAGCACATTGCCGGGCTTGACGGTACCTTGTTGCGCAATGCGCTCTTCAAGTTCCTTCATGAAACCCCTTAATCTTGTCGGCCGCGAAAGCGGCATCAGATGATGGCATACGGCGAGCCGTATATAGGAGTTCAGCATACGCGCCTCAATTGACCGTGCGAGTCGTACCCCTGACCTGCTCATGTGATAAACATGAATGCTGCGAACAAATGTTTGAATATGAGCGTGCGCGAAGAAAAGAGGAATCGGTGGAACAGAGCATGGGACCTGTGATGTGCGATCCGCGGAGCCTGATAGAGGGACTCAACCCCCAACAGGAAGAAGCGGTGAAATACTACGGCCAGGCATTGCTCATCGGCGCCGGCGCAGGCTCAGGCAAGACCCGTGTGCTGACACGTCGCATCGCATGGCTGCTGGCGCATGGCTTCTGGGCAAGCAGCATCCTCGCCATCACCTTCACCAACAAGGCGGCCGCGGAAATGCGTGAACGTCTCGTGACTTTGGTCGGGCCGGAAGCCGAACATATGTGGATCTCCACCTTCCACTCCGCCTGCGTACGCATCCTACGCCGCGACGGCAAGGAAATCGGCCTTAAATCGGGCTTCTCGATTTACGACACCGCGGACAGCGAGCGACTGGTCAAACTGATCGCAGCCGACCTGAACATCGATACGAAGCGGTATACGCCACGCATGCTGCTGGGCAAGATATCCGACTGCAAGAACGCGTTGGTTTTCTGGAAAGACCAGCTGAAAAAAGCGAACTGCGATTACACCCCGGGACAGCGCGGATACCAGGTGAGCGCCGGCGACGTCGACGAACTGGTCGCCGTCGTCTACGCCGAATACCAGCATCGTCTGGCGCTCGCCAACGCAGTCGACTTCGACGATTTGATCATGCGCACCGTGGAATTGCTCCAAACCTGCCCGCAGGTGAGCGAATACTATCGGCACAGGTTCCGTTACATCTTCGTGGACGAGTATCAAGACACCAACCATGCCCAATATGTGCTCGTACGTGAATTGTCCGGCATCGATTCGGACGAACAGCCCGACCCGCAGGCGAGGGGAGCGGGCCGTGTGGGACCGAGCTGGATTACCGTGGTGGGTGATTCCGACCAATCCATCTACGCGTTCCGAGGTGCGGACATCCGTAACATCCAAGACTTCGAACAGGATTTCCCGAAACGCCAAAAACCATCATGCTCGAACAGAACTACCGTTCGACGCAGACCATCCTCGACGCGGCGAACGCGGTGATCGCGAAAAACGAAAACCGCAAGCCGAAGAAACTGTGGACGGCGCTTGGTCAAGGCGACAAAATCGTCGGCTATGCCGCCGACAACGCACAGCAGGAAGCCGGATGGATAGCGAACGAAATCGCACGAATCCACACCGAGGAAGACGTCGCTTACCGTGACATCGCCATCATGTACCGAGCCAACGCGCAGTCACGTTCGCTGGAAGAGGCCATGATCAACGCCAATCTGCCGTATCAGCTGGTCGGCGGCACCAAATTCTATGAACGTAGGGAAGTCAAGGACGCCATCGCGTATTTGCAGGCCATCGTGAATCCCGCGGATAATGTGAACGTGCGGCGTATCCTCAATGTGCCTAAACGAGGACTCGGCGCACGCGCGGAGGGATTGGTGGCCGGCTACGCGGACGCGCATGGCCTCACGTTCTTCGAATCCATTGAACATATGGACCAGATTGAAGGCATGACAGGCCGTACCACCAAACCGTTGGGCGCATTCCGTGATCTGATGCACGAGCTGGCCGATTTCGCCAAGGAACATGATTCGAAACCATCCGAAGTGGTGGCCGAAGTATTGGATAAAAGCGGTCTTCTGGAGGAATTGCAACGTTCCGAGGATCCGCAGGATGCTTCGCGTGTGGACAATCTTTCCCAGTTGCAGTCCGTGGCCGCCGAATTCGAACAGAACACGCCGGATGCCACGTTGGCCGGTTTTCTGGAGACCACGGCATTGGTCGCCGACTCGGATCAGTTGCCGGGAGAGGGCGAGGATTCCGGCAAGGTCACGATGATGACCTTGCATACGGCCAAAGGTTTGGAATATCCGTATGTGTTTCTTACGGGTATGGAACAGGGTACGTTCCCGCACCAGCGTGCCATGGAGGACACCAGCGAGCTGTCCGAGGAGCGTCGTCTGGCATACGTGGGCATCACCCGTGCGAAGCGTCGGCTATATGTGACCCGTGCGGCGGTGCGTGCCCAATGGGGGCAGGCCAATGACATGATGCCCAGCCAGTTCCTGGATGAGATTCCGGATGAACTCATCGATTGGAAACGTCGTGAGGCCGGTGTGGAGCGCATGCGCGCCAGCTGGGGAGATGACGACGAGTTCGGCGGGTGGGACGATGATGACGATTTCGGATCCACTTCCTTCGGCGAATCGATGTACGGATCGTCGACATACGGTTCCTCATCGTATGGTTCTGGTTCTCGCGGATCGCATTCCACTTATGGGTCGTCTCATGGATCGCACAGCTCGTATGGTTCCGGACGGTCCTCCTACGGCTCGGGAAGCCGCCGTTTCTCTGGCGGATTGCACTCTGGCTCGTCCTCATACGGTTCGTATGGCTCATCCCGGTCGTCATACGGTTCCGGCAAGCCCTCCGGCAAATCCGGTAAGGTCACCACGCGCCGCGCCAAGCCAAAGGATCTGACGAAATCGGCTCCGGCAAGTTCGTTGGACGGCAACAACGGATTGAGCATCTCGGATTTCCAGATAGGCGACAGAATCACCCATGACCATTACGGTTTGGGAAAGGTCATCGAAACGCAGGACAAGGGCGCGAATTCGGTGATCACCGTCGATTTCGGCACGGATGGCGTCAAACGATTGCTGCTTCGTGTGGCGCCTATTGAAAAGCTCTGACGGCTTTTCCAATAGGCGCCCCTCGTGGCGGCGCCGTTGTGGGCTCATAACACGGATTGAGTGAAAAAACAAGTCTTTTCTTTCGGAGCATTTGTTGCGATAATCGGCGATGTTTGCTTTTCGAGAGGAAGAACCATGCCAAGAAAACTGTTCGCCGCGATATCTCAGATTGTTCTGGGCGCGCTGATTGTCATCGCCCCGCAGACCTTCGCGCATGTGTGTGCCGTCAAAGACATGCCCATGGCATGCCGCTACACCGCTCGGGTCGCTCTGGGACTGGGTGTCGTCATCGCATTGCTGGCAATAATCGGATTTTTCGCGCCAAGCCGGGTCAGGGTCGGATTGGATCTCGCCAATGCCGTGCTGGGCGTGCTTGTCGTTCTGGTGCCGACCATGCTGGTAGGCGTATGCAGAGGCTCCATGATGCATTGCCATATGGTGACGATGCCGACGCTTATCGTATTGGGCGTGCTGCTGGCGGTGCTCGCAGCAGTCGCCGTATATCTCGATCTCAAGCCGGCAAAGCGTGGCTGACGTGCCGCATATCACCCTTGCGAAACTACCGCTGGCCAATCTGCGTCGCAAACCATTCCGCACTTCGGCGCTTGTCATTGTGGTCGTCATGCTCACTGTGGCGTTCTATGGAGGCGCACTGCTTTCCATGAACCTGAACAATGGGTTGAACAGCATGCGGGAACGTATGGGCGCCGATCTGATGGTCACGCCGCAGAACACGAAAAACCAGGCTGAGGCGTTGCTTACGGGAAACTCTTCGAGCACGTTCTACTTCACCAATGACATTGGAAGCCAAATCGCCGAAGCGGACGGTGTGGGCGAAAGCACGGTGCAGACGTACATCTCCTCGCTTGCGGCAGCCTGCTGCGACGAAAAGGTGCAGATCATCGGCTTCAACCCCGACACCGACTTCGTCATCACTCCTTGGGTGGCTTCGCAATTCGACGGCACACTCCGTCGCGGCCAAATCATAGCAGGCGCCAGCATCAACGTGTCGGACAACAATACGGTCAAACTGTACGGTCATGAATTCCCCGTGGCCGCGCAACTGGCCGATACCGGAACGTCACTGGACAATTCCATATTCGTGAACATGGACACGGTGCCGGATGTCGTTTCCTATTCCGCGCAGGTCGGACATGCCGCGATTCCTGAAGAATACGCCGGCAAAGCGGTGTCCGCCGTGCTCGTCAAAGTCAAGGACGGATATTCCGCACAACAGGTCGCCTCGAATATCGCAAAAGCCACGGGGATCAAAAGTTTGGGATATGTGTATCCGGGCGGTATCACGGCTACGACGAAAACGAATCTCAAGGTGATTATCCGCTATGTGGCGGTGTTCATCACGGTGTTCTGGACTATGGGTTTGGTCGTGATGTTGGCGGTGTTTTCGTCGGCTATGAACGAACGCAAGCGTGAATTCGCCGCGTACCGTATTCTCGGCGCCGATCGTGCGACCCTGGTGGGCATTATCGTCAAGGAATCGGCGACCATCGGAGCTATTGGAGGTGTGATCGGTGTGACCTGTACCTCGTTGGTCGTGTTTCCGTTCAGTGGTCTGATCGCTAAGGAACTTCAATTGCCGTATCTGCAGATTGGCGTCGGTAAAGTGGCGGTACTGATAGTCGTCGCTCTCCTGTTCGCCGTGCTTACGGGCCTGGTCGCATCCCTCGCCACAGCGGTGCGTCTTTCCGCCCCACAGGCATACCTGACGCTGAGGGAGGGGGAGTGATGCCGGAACAGCCCATATTGGAGGTTCGTGGCCTTACCCGTGAATTCGTACGCCGAGGTAAACCTTTCCCCGCGGTGGATGATGTGAATCTCACGCTCGATCCAGGCGAATTCATGGCGATCGTCGGCAGATCCGGAAACGGCAAAAGCACTTTGCTCAATCTCGTCACGGGATTGCTGAAACCTACATCCGGTTCGATTCTGCTGGCCGGTAACGAGGTGACCACGTTAAACGACAAACAGATGTCGATTTTGCGCAACCGCACCATCGGCTTCGTCACGCAGATCCAGACACTATTGCCGAACCTCACCGCAATCGACAATGTGGTCCTTCCGCAGTGCTGCATCGCAACCCGTCTCGGTATGAAACCGAAATCGATGAACGGACGAATGACGCACAATCACAGGAACAGACGGCGTCTTCCGTCGTGGTCGATGGCCTTCCCGACGTCATCCAACCAGCTTCGACGCAGACGGCTTCTTCATCTCAGCCCGACCATTTGACGCAACGCGCGCAACATCTGTTGGATCAACTGCTTGTAGGCGAGCTTGCGACATGCTATCCGAAGGAGCTCTCTGGTGGCGAGATGCGCCGCGTCTCCATCGCCCGAGCGTTGATGAACAAGCCGAAACTGCTGATCGCCGATGAACCGACAGGAGATCTGGATGCCGAAAGCACCGCAATCGTCATGCGGCTGCTGCGGCAAGTAGCGGATGACGGTACCTCGGTGCTTATGGTTACCCATGATCCGGACGCGCTTGCTTATGTGGACCATACCTATCGTATGGATAGGGGAGTGCTTACTCGGGCCTGACGTTTTTAAGACATGCCGATGTAGGTGAATCGGAGCATCTCGTCCGTCCCCCATGTGTATGATTAGCGATTGGTGTGCGCCCGGAAGGACGTATGCCGTCTGGAGTCTTAGCCCATCAGTGGGTCGGCGGCCATCCGTGGTGTTCTGCATTGCGGGTCAAGCCGTTCGCGCATTGCGCGAAGAAGCACTGGAGAGGCTGGCTCAGCGTATGCCGGACTTCGGCATGCGTTCCGTTCAGACAACGACAGAACAAACAAAGGATTAAACCAATGACGAACGTTCAGCGTTCCCGCCGTCAGGTGCGTCTTTCCCGCGCCCTCGGCATCGCTCTGACCCCTAAGGCTCAGCGCATCTTCGAAAAGCGTCCGTATGCTCCTGGCGAGCACGGCCGCACCCGTCGCCGCACTGAATCCGATTACGCAGTGCGTCTGCGCGAGAAGCAGCGTCTTCGCGCTCAGTACGGCATCTCCGAGAAGCAGCTCCGCGCCGCTTACGAGAAGGGCACCCACACCGCCGGCCAGACCGGCAACGCCATGCTGACCGATCTTGAGACCCGTCTCGACGCTCTGGTCCTGCGTGCAGGCTTCGCCCGCACCACCGCCCAGGCTCGCCAGTTCGTGGTCCATCGCCACATCCTCGTCGATGGCAACATCGTCGATCGTCCGTCCTACCGCGTCAAGCCGGGCCAGACCATCCAGGTCAAGGCCAAGAGCCAGACCATGGTTCCGTTCCAGGCCGCTGCCGAAGGTGTGCACCGCGATGTGCTGCCGGCGGTTCCGGGCTACCTGGACGTCAACCTGCCTTCCCTGAAGGCCACCCTGACCCGCAAGCCTGAAGCCGAGGAGATCCCGGTGCAGGTCAACATCCAGTACGTGGTCGAATTCTACGCCCGCTGATCTGGATCACCATACTGTAAGAACATACAGTTTAAGGACATACAGCGAAAGCCTCGCAGCCGTTACGGTTGCGAGGCTTCTCGTTTTTTATGGCGTTTCCGGCGGCATGTCGTTTGGCTGATTCCACAGGTACCATGGAAACCATGTTGCTTCATCTTCATCTGGTCCGTCACGGACAGACGTTTTTCAACCGATATAACAGACTCCAGGGATGGTCGAATTCCCCGTTGACCGATGCGGGACTTGCCGATGCGGACAAGGCCGCCGCCAAACTCCGGGACATTGAGTTCGCCGCGGCATACTGCTCCGACACCACACGCGCCCAGGTGACGGCACAACGGATCCTCGATGCGAACGAAGCCGCAGGACACGTTCGTCCGTCACTGGTCAGCGACATGCATTTCCGTGAGCAGTTCTACGGTTATTTCGAGGGACAGGACATGTCCGTCGCATGGACCGCTGCCGGTGGTCCCCATGGTGCGAAGAACTACAACGACATCGTCCGCAAATACGGGCTTGCCGCCACCCGCGACTTTCTCAAAGAAGCCGATCCGTTCCATGACGCCGAATCCGATAACGAGTATTGGCATCGTGTGGAGGACGGCTTCGCTTTGATTGCGGACAACCCTCGGCTTAAGGACGGCGACCACGTGCTGCAGATCTCCCACGGCAATACATTGTTGAGCCTTATGCACCGATTCGCCCCGGAAGGATACGATTTGAGCGAACGTCCGGCCAACGGTTCGGTGACCTGCCTTGATTTTGACACGAACGAACCCATGGACCGCGCGGTGAGTGTGGTCTCGTACAACCAGTGAACGTATTTGCCACAGTCGTGGCTTTTTACTAGTCTTATGCGGGTATTGTGTTCGCGGGCAACCGTGGAGCTGAAAAGAGGTACAAGATGGGTGTTGGAGAGATCGCCGGTCTGATTGCGGCAATTGCATTCGCGGTGCTTGCCGGTTTCATGATCTACCCGCTGATCCGTCTCGGCAAATTGTTCGACCAGATCGCGCAGACCGTCAAAGACACCGGAGACCATGCGATTCCGGCGCTTGACGAGGGCGTGACCACGGTGCAGCAGGTGAACAAGTCCCTGGAGGATGTCAACAAGATCTCCGCCGCGGCGTCCACCACGGCCAATAATGTCGGCGCGCTGACTGATCTATATGGATCGTTCTTGGGCAAGCCCGTCATCAAGGTTGCGTCCGCCACCTATGCGTTGAAGTCCACTGTGCAGTCTTTCTTGGCTAAGAGAGACGTCAATCACGCGGCAGGCAATAAGGGGGAGTGATGTTCAAGCGTCTTTTCTGGGTCTCCATCGGCGTGGGCATCGGTGTCGTCGCTGTCACAAAAGCGCAGGCATACGTTAAAGCCAACACACCGGACACCGCCCGCCAATTCCTGCTTGGTCCCGACCAGGACCATGTGACCATGCGCACGCTTGAAGGTCTGGTCAATGAGTTCAATGCCACGCGTCGAGCCCGCGAGGCTGAACTTAACAGCAAATATGCGGCGCGGAACGAGTAGTCGTTTTCCGCCCGACAGATACGCTCAAGCAACCAATCACACGTTTGGAAGGCATCAGGCCTCCAACAACAAAGGAGCTCAAATCCACATGCGCACTTCTGAAATCGCGAAGCGCTTTCTTGACTATTTCGAACAGCACGATCATCTTGTCGTTCCTTCGGCATCGTTGATTTCTCCGAACCCGACCACTCTGTTCACCATCGCTGGCATGGTCCCGTTCATCCCGTACCTCATGGGTGAGCAGACCCCGCCGAAGCACCGCATGGCTTCCAACCAGAAGTGCGTGCGTACTCTGGACATCGACGAGGTCGGCAAGACCACCCGTCACGGCACGTTCTTCCAGATGCTTGGCAACTTCTCCTTCGGTGATTACTTCAAGGAGGAGGCCATCCACTATGCGTATGAGCTGCTGACCACCCCGCAGGACAAGGGCGGCTACGGCTTCGATCCGGAGAAACTGTGGATGACCACTTTCACCGACGACGAGGAAGCCCGCTCGATGTGGAAGAACGAAGGCGTCGATCCTGAACATATCCAGATCATGGGTATGGAAGATAACTTCTGGACCACCGGTGGCCCTGGCCCTGGCGGTCCGTGCTCCGAAATCTATGTAGACCGTGGTCCAAAGTACGGTGTCGAAGGCGGCCCGATCGCCGACGAGAACCGTTACATTGAGATTTGGGATCTCGTGTTCGAAAACTACGAGGTCGACAACGTCAAGTCCAAGACCGACCTGCATATCGTCGGCGAGCTTGAGAACAAGAACATCGATACCGGCGCCGGTCTGGAACGTCTCGCCTATCTGATGCAAGGCAAGCAGAACATCTATGAGACCGACGAGGTCTTCCCGGTCATCGAAGCCGCGCAGAAGCTTTCCGGCCGCACCTACGGCGATGACGAGGCCATGGACGTGCGTTTCCGTATCGTGGCCGACCACGTGCGTTCCGCGCTGATGATCATGTCCGACGGCGTCCGTCCGTCCAACAACGGCCGTGGCTATGTGCTGCGCCGCCTGCTGCGTCGAACCGTCAAGGCCATGCGCGAGCTCGGCGTGACAGAGCCGGTCATGCCGACCTTGCTGCCGACCTCCAAGGCCGCGATGGAACCGAGCTATCCGGAGCTTAACGACACCTTCCACGACGTGTCCGAAGCCGCCTACGGTGAGGAGGACGCGTTCCGCCGCACGCTCGAATCCGGCACCGAGATCTTCGACATGGCCGTGACGAAGGCCAAGCAGGGCGGCTCGGACCTCGTGTCCGGCGAGGATGCCTTCAAGCTGCACGACACTTACGGCTTCCCGATTGAAATCACGCTCGAAATGGCCGCCGACCAGGGCGTGAAGGTGGATGAAGCCAAGTTCCGCGAGCTGATGGCCGAACAGAAGAGCCGTGCCCGTGCGGACGCGCTGAAGAAGCGCCACAACGTGGATTTGTCCGTCTATGACGACTTCAAGAAGACCCTGCTCCAGCCGATCGACTTCCTTGGCTACACCGACATGTCCGCACGTGCCAAGGTTCTGGGCATCATGCAGGAGGGCAAGGGTTCCGTTCCCGCCGTCACCGGCCCGGCCAACATCGAGGTCATCCTCGACCGCACGCCGTTCTACGCGCAGGCCGGCGGCCAGCTCGCCGATCAGGGCGAGATTCTGTCCGACGATGGCGCGGTGCTTGAGGTCGACGACGTGCAGAAGCCGATCAAGGACCTTATCGTCCACCAGTGCCGTCTGACCGAAGGCACGCTGGTTGTGGGCGCCGAAGTCAACGCGAACATCGATCTCGAGCGCCGTGGAGCCATTGCACGTTCCCACACCGCCACCCATATGGTGCACAAGGCGCTGCGTGAGGAACTTGGTCCGCAGGCCACCCAGCGTGGCTCCGAAGACGCTCCGAACCGTCTGCGCTTCGATTTCCAATGGTCCAGCGCCCCCAGCAAGGACGCCATGAACGCCGTCGAAGCCCGCGTCAACGAGAAGCTTCGTGAGAACCTTGCCGTCACCACTCAGGAAATGAAGTTCGATGACGCCATCGCTCTTGGCGCCATGCATCTGTTCGGCGAGAAGTACGGCGACATCGTGCGTGTGGTGTCCATCGGCGAGGACGGCTGGAGCCGCGAGCTCTGCGGTGGCACCCATATCGACCACGTCGGCAAGATCGGCGCCATCAACATCATGTCCGAGGCGTCTATCGGTTCCGGCGTGCGCCGCGTGGACGCGGTCGTCGGCCAGGGCGCGTATGAGTTCAACGCCCGCGAGCACGCGCTGGTTTCCCAGCTTTCCGACATGGTCAACGCCCGTCCCGACGAACTCGCCGAGCGTGTGAACATGCTGCTTGCCAAGCTCAAGGAATCCGACCGTCGTCTTGCCGCAATGTACGAGTCCCAGCTTGCGGCCTCTGTGCCGACGCTGGTGGCTGAGGCCAAAGCTTCCTCGGCTCCGGTCAAGGTCGCCAAGAAGAACGTTGGACATTTCGGCTCCTTCGACGCGCTGCGCAAGACCGTGCTCGACGTGCGCGGCCAGCTCGGCGAAGATGCTCCGGTCGTGGTGGCTCTTGCCGGCATGAACGAGGACGGCAAGCCCATGGTCGCCGTGGCAACCAACGAAGCGGCACGCAAGCAAGGCATCAAGGCTGGTGACCTGGTCCGTGGCGCTTCCAAGGTTCTTGGCGGTGGTGGCGGCGGCAAGCCGGACTTCGCACAGGGTGGCGGCGCGGACGCCACCAAGATCGACGAGGCACTTGAGGCATTGGCCGGCCAGGCTCTGAAGGGCTGATTCTCCAAGCATGGTTTGGCTTGGTATCGATCTGGGTGATGCTCGGGTCGGACTTGCGTTGTCCGATCCCGAGCTCACCCTCGCACATCCCATAGGCAATATTCAAGTGTATGGGGATTCTTTCCGCGCGTTGGATGAGGTCATCGACGTCATTGGGGACGAGTCGGTGGACCATGTGGTGATTGGCCTGCCGTTGCTGCTGAACGGCGAAGAGGGGAAAAGCGCCAAAAAAGCGAGACGCTGGTCCGTCAATCTTGAAAAACGACTGCATGCGGCCGTGGAGGATGAATCATATTCGGTGACGCGGGTTCCCACCATTGAATTGGTGGATGAGCGTCTGACGACAGTGACCGCACATCATCAGTTGTTCGATGCGCGCATCGGCGGACGCAAGCACCGTCCGATGGTCGACCAGCAATCTGCGGTGGTGATTTTGCAGACGGCGCTCGACCGAAGCAGAGAGTAAGGGGAGAGAGACCTTTGACCGATAATCTGAACGATTTTTTCTCCGATAACGCGCAGTGGGTCGATGATACGTCAGCGGGCTCGTCATTCGATGCCGCGTTGCCGCCGCAACCGCCGAAATCGCGACGCGACATGCGTAAACGACGTGAGCAACAACGTCGTCGTCGCTATGTCACAATCATCGCGGCTGCCGTCGTTGTCATTCTTGTCGTCGTCGGCGGCTTTTTCGGCGTGCGCATGGTTAAACATCTCAGGCAGATGAACGCCAACGGCTCGCAAATCCAGATTGAGGATTACACCGGTTCGGGAGACAAAGACACGACGTTCACCGTGGAAACCGGACAAGGCGCAGCCGAAATCGCACGAAATCTGGTCAAGGCGGACATCGTCAAATCCGAATCGGCGTTCACCTCCGCAGTCGCGGCCGCCGGCGCGACGCTTTACCCGGGTTCGTACGCGTTGAAGACGCATATGAAAGCGGCCGATGTCGTCAAGATCCTGTCCGACCAAAGCAAGGCCGGCGGTTTCGCCGAAGTCAAGGCCGGCGAACGGGTGTCCGATGTCATCGCCAACGCGGCCAAGATGTCAGGCAAGGACGTGTCCGAATTCCAAGCGGTCATCGACGGTGGCGGCGCGGGCATTCTGCCAGATGAAG
>ENA-OQNL01000015-OQNL01000015.1-human-gut-metagenome-genome-assembly--contig:-NODE-15-length-27020-cov-3.537463_pt1 | contig 27020 bp, 20 predicted proteins | sample MGYA00242631_ERZ504884 | MGnify/ENA primary metagenome ERZ504884 (study PRJEB26092, sample SAMD00036395) | human gut metagenome | host: Homo sapiens | study: EMG produced TPA metagenomics assembly of...
CGCGCGCCGACGCCACCTCGTCCAAGCCCTTGGTCGGCTCGTCGGCGTACGATCGCAGCGGGGGAGAAGCTCAACGCGGCCGCGATCGCCAGCAGATGCCGCTTCTCGCTATCCAAAGCGGAGGCCGGCTCGCGGGCCACGGAAGCCAAGTCGAAATGCGCGAACAGATTGCCGATGATCGCCTGACGTTCGCTTTCCGGCACCTTGTGCTTCTTCAACGGCAGGTCGATCGCCTCACGAATCGAAGCCGCCTTGTAGTAGGCGTTCGGAATCTCTTCGCGCCGCACGCGGCCGACCAGATCCTCGACATGCTTCAGATCGCGTTTCACGGCGGGGTCGTATGCGGTACCGTCCGCTTCGATGCGGACCGTTCCGGACGTGGCGGCCAACGCGCCATCCAACAATTTGAGCAGCGTGGTCTTGCCTGCGCCGTTCAAACCTATCATCGCCACACGCTTGCTGTCAGGTGTGATATCAAGCGTGGTGGCCTCCAAGCCGATATTGCCGTCCTCGTACATGTGGGCGGCCTGGTCGAGATGGAACGTGACGGACGAAGCCGGTGTGGAACGTTTACCGGCGAACAGCGAATCGAAGAAACCCATACCGCCGATTGTAACGAACCGCAGGCGCAACCGCGCGCAGGTTCACGGGCAGTTCATCCGAATCGTCCGTGCCCGCATGCGTGGCGGACGCCTTGTAATCGGCGAACAGGCTGCCGAAATCCAACAGTCGCGTCACACTGCTGGTTTCGGCATCGAGTTTGACGACCTGGTCCTGCACGGCGTTGTCGTCGCGGCCCAGTTCGGTGGTGAGCAGCACGATGTCGCCTTTGGCATCCAACGTGCGGCCCGAGGATGGTTGCGTGGCGGCGAAAGCGGTTTCATGGTTGGCGACCCCCGGAACATAACTCAAAGCAACAATGATGACAATCGTTATGATTGCCGATGAAACTCAGAGCAAACCGGAAAAACTGCTATATGAATCAGGAAAGAAACCTGAATTTTTACTGGATGTAGCTTATGTCGGACGTCAACCCAACATGAACCAGGACTGCACGTCGAGATAGAGGGCGGGATTGTTGCGCAACATCTCATCGTCACGCCCGGGCAGGAACAACGACATCAGCGCGACAACCAGCGTGAACAGCAGCAGCGCGAGGAATCCGGCACGACATACCCAACGCAGACGCGGCTTGACGCAATCAAGTACGATCAGCAACGAAGGCAACGCGGCCAAGGCAAACAGCCATCCGAAATCGGCGATGTACCGCCATCCCAAACCAGCCATGCGGGAGTCAATCACCACAAGCAGCAATCCCAATGCCAGGCTGGATGTCAACAACAGCCATGTGTTCGTGCGCCCGGCCTTGCGCATACGCCGGTAGAGGAACGGGCAGGCCAGCGCGGCCAACGTCAACGGAGCTATCGTGAATAAGCCGCCAGGCATTGCCTCGGTAAATCCCCAAGTGGGAAGAGGCGCCGGATTGACGGCGAGGAACGGAAACGCATCCGTGAACCGCAACGGCAGGAACAGGTAATATGCGACGGTCAGCGCAAGATTCGACAATGGCTGCCGATAACTGGTCATATCCGTGACCGTCATCTGATATGAGGTGCCGAAGTCGAGCGGTGATCCGAACCGGACCACGTTGTACGCCAGCAGAGGAACGATCGCAATCAATGCGGGAAGCAATGCGGCCAACGGCGCGCGCATCAGACGCCAGACCGACATATGGGGAAGGGAGGAATCATTGGAGGCGTGACGGAAAATCGACTGAATCTGCGGCCAGAATATTACGAAAGCCAGCAACGCCACGAGAATGAACTGCGGACGGCACCCCAGATTGGCCGCAATGCACATCGAGCCTGCAGCCAGATGGGGCAACGACAACGACTGCGTGCCATCAACCTCACGAATCCGATCGCCTGACACCGGCACCCGCTTGGCGGCGCCCAACCACAGCCACAATCCCAACACGCTCAGAAACAGGGAGGCGGCGATCGGCACCGAATAGAAATTCGTCCGATACCACAGATACAAACCATTGGAAGCCAACAGCATGAACACGCACAGCATACTGACCGCAGCCAACGGCGCATTCGGACGAATTCGGGATATCACACGAATCACCAGCAGACATCCGAATACCAGAAAACCAAGCATCAGCAGCGGCACGGCCGCACCGCAGGGCATCATCAGCCCGCCATCGACGAACAACGATGTGACCGCCCGATACGGCAGGAACAACAACAACGCGGGAACCACACCGAAATACGAATACCAGTGCCCCTGATAGAACGCGTAATCCCAATACACTGGGCTTACGCCATCGGCAAGCAACCGCTGCCGGGTGGCCACATCATACGGATCCGCCGCGTCACGCAACGCATCCGGCACATCCAAATCCAACCACGCGTGACCATCAAGCAGCGCCCTTGCCACGTAATCGTACTGGTCGAAATCATACGTGTACGTGCCTTTCGTATGGAAGCTCAACGGAGCCGCCTCCACCAGCTGCCACACCACAACGGCACAAGTGACCACAACAGGCACCGCCAGCAGCGCCCCCAGCCACGCACGCTGCCTCACACTCGTCGTATCCAACGGCATCCGCCACAACCGCGAACCAGGCCTCCACACCAGTACCATCGCCGACACGGCCACCATCACGCCGATACGCAACGGATTCAACGCGAACGGTACACGCACATTCGCACGCACCGCATCAAACGGAATCAGCGAACCCTTCGGCTCGACAATCCGCACGCACACCGAACCACCTGCAGCCGCCGCATGCACATACAGCGAACGTGGCGAAGACACCGACACCGAACTGACCGTACCGGCCCTGCGATTGACATCAGGACGGACACGAACCGTGCGCAACACCTGCTCCGATTGTCTGGCTGCCTTATCCAACGCCTTCGAAGACACCGGATCCATACGAACATATTCCGACGAGCCATCCGCATCGACCTGCATATATGCCTGCGTCGGATCGGTGACCTTCAACAACCCCTCGTCAGTACGTTCGAGCCCAGGGCCCAGCACGTTGTACGCGGCGGCGGAATCACCCGATGCGGCCAAGGAACGCCAAAACGGCATATTGCACAACACGCACTCGACCGCCACCATCACCGCGAAAGCGACTACAATGGCTGCGCACATACGACGACGTGCCTGAAAACGCTGCTTCGAAAAAGTCACGTCATTATTCTAATAGCTTCATGTCGCGTTGGATTGAAAGAATGGCACACATGTCTCACCGCACACCATCAGACCCGGCCAGCCAACCGGAACATAACCGGACCATGCTCGAACGCGTCAGGCAAAATGTGCGGCGACTCGTCAACCAGGCCGCGCCGCGCCACATCCACGCCAACCCCTTCGGCAAGGCGCTTGACAAGCCCGACGACATCGTCGACGAACTGACCCGCAACGCCATCCGGCTTAATCCGCTCATCAAACGACACGTCATCGACGGATTCGAAGGCGTGCCCGGAGGATTCCGCCTCGGATGGGCCCAACTGCCGCAGACCCACGGCCATGCCTTCTCCATCGGATTGTTCACCGACAGCGACCACTTCGCCCAAATCGCGCTCGCGGACGGCAAAGCGCGTGTCTTCGCCGGCACCGATCCGGACATGGACACGCAGGAACTCGAACCGCGGTTCGTCTTCGTCAAAGAGGAAACCCTTACGTTGGCGGACGGTCCAAGACTCGGCCATGCGGCCAGCCGCAATCCGAAAACGGTGCGCGCCACGCAAGGCGGCGTCGTGGGACGCATGCCGGGCGGTCGCATGATGTGGCTCGCCTCATGGCTCAAAACCGGCAGCCGTTACACGCTTGAGCAAATGCGCGCCAACCTGCCAGCGAATATGCGGTTCGACCTCGAATACCGGGACGCCATCACCATCGCCTTCTTCGCCGCCTACATGCTGCCACAGATGAACGGCCTGCTCGTCGGCTTCGGTTCCGGCAACATTTTCCGCAGGCTCAACCGCGAAGCGCCCATAGGCGCCATCCGACGGTCCATCAGAGACACCATGAGCGCCCGGTCGCATGGCATGCGCGCCTCCGGCCTGGAAGACTACTTCGCCGATCTGATGCGCGAAGCCCACGCGCTCGATACCGATCAAGGGCTCGAAGCTGTGCACGGAGCGGAACCGCTGCGCCTGTACACATCCAGCTATTCCGGATGCTACTTCTTCGCATGGGATTCCTCCCTGCCGTTCTCGGCAGTGCTGTGCGCCCTCAACATCGAGGGCAACCTCAACCGCTTCGCCGCCGTCAGCTCATGGCTGGAACGTAACGCACGCATCGGCGCTCTCCCCACGGAGGACACGGTGACGCGTGCCGAAGCCGCGCAGATCGACTTCGCCCTGCTGGAGAATCCGGCGCTGATCGCGTTGAAACCGGACGACCGGTTCGGCGCGATCCTCGACCCGAACCGGGAAGACGGCATCCAGGCCGCCAGCCGACTGGCGGATATCGCGGCCGACTTCCGGCGTGAAGTCGCCGAATCAACCAAGGACAACGTGTTGGAAGGCGATTTCGGCGCCGACGGAGGTTCCGAATGGGTGTACCGGCAGACCATGTCCCGTCTGCTGCGCAGCCTGCGTCTGCCATACCGTTTCGACGTTGACTTCCGGTGCGACCTCAGCGACGGCGAAGTCGCAATCGGCTTCACTTCTGCTGGAGTGTCCATGATGCCGTTCACCCGATACGACGTATCGCGCCGCGCGTGGATCGACCTGACCGACGTCGAACGCACGCGTATGAGTGTCGATTACAATCTGCGCGTCGGACTCATGATGGCCGCGCTGAGCTTCGGAGCCGATCCGAATGTCAAACGCGTGTCGATGCACATCGATTCGATTGGTCTGGAAGAGGCCGTAGCCGAACAGGATTCCGCCATCAGCGAGTTGATGAGCGAGGCGTTAAGCGCCTTCGAACGCATCCGTACCGGAGACATGAGGCCATCCGGATCCAAAGCCGCTCCAAAGGACGGCGACTACCATGGCGATCCGGCTCGGCCCGTCACTCCGAGAACCACCGATATCTCATCCGAATCAATCGATTCCGACGATTCGGCTGGCTCGGATAGCGTTGGCACTGGAGACGATACGGTGGACGGCCAGTTCGAAGACCTGATGAAAGACATCGACTTCGACGAAATGGCGTTCGCGGTACCGGACGGACGCGCCGATGATGACGACGCCTCCATGCGGGACGACGCCAGCGACAAAACGGAGTACGACACCTACCTCGATGATGATGACGACGATCCGATGGCGCAGCTGCGCAAAAACCCGACCGTACGCAACTTGGTGACCGTCACCTTCGCCCGCGACGAGTTCCTGAAGCGGCTCGACACTGACGGATTGGCCCATCCAACCGCCACATACCGCATGTTCGACGCCGAAATGGACGTGGACGGCAAAGGCGCGCTCAAACCCATCGATGCGGCCTTCGACCTTCGTGACAGCCGATTCTCACCGGCGGGAAGCCAAGAAGAACCCGAACTGTCCGACATTCGTTTTGATGACGGCACGGCGCAGTTGTTCGGCTGTGAGAACATGATGGGCCTGTCCATCCAGCGTGTCGACCTGTTGCAGCGCGCCGTGGGGGAGTTCCATCGTCTTGCGCAAAGCGACGGACTCGAATCGGTGGCCAAAGCCAAACAGGCCATGGACATCATCAATTCCATATCCGATCCGGAATTGACCGAATTGGCACCGCAGGTCACCAGCGCGCTGATCGACGGCGAAGACACGCCCGACTTCTCATTCGAACTGGCACAATCCCTCGATGACGAACGTCTGAAGGCACGAGACATGCTGTTCTCCGGAGACGTCGAGCGGGCCATCGAATCCGCCCAGTCCACACTCGAACGCATGGACCGGATCTTCGCTGAAAATCCGGGCGTGCCGCGGTACTTCAATTCATATGCGGAACGCGTCATCTACAACCGCATGTTCGCCACCGAAGGCGAAAGAACGGTGCTCATTCCCGACAACCTGTTCTACATGCATATGGAGCTTGCCGACCTGCTCGCCCAAGTCAAAGGCGTCGATGCCGCGCTGCCGCATCTGAACGCCATGGTGCGTTACGCCCCCGCATACCCGCTGTCGCACCTCAAGCTCGCCGTGCAGCTGGGGCGTGCCGAGGACTGGGATCCGGCACGTGCGGCATGCCTCAACGCGCTGAACGTCGCGCTTGACCGGGAAGACGCCTCATTCGCCTACTATCGCCTCGCCTATGCGGAATGGATGTGCGACCACTTCGACCTTGCCGCCGCCTCATACATCATGAGCGAGGAGATCGCCCCCGGACGTATCGCCATGCTCGAAAGCGAACTGCAGGAACTGATCGGAAGAGCGCAATCGCAGTGCATTCCGGTGCCGACCAACGTGCAGGAAGCCATCCACGTGCTCGCCGACGCCGGACTGCCGGTATGGCCGAACACGCCGGTCGCGCCCCTGACTGCACCAAGCGGCCCGCGTCTGCGTGGACAAAGGCATGTTCGTGCCCGCACGCACCCTGTCGGTGGCCGCGATGCGCATGGATTACGAAGACCATGACGGTGCCGACGTGGTGCAGGTGCAGTTCCTGCGCTCTCTGAACAACTAAACAAAACGGTCGAACATTTGTGCGATAATCGGTGCTGGCGTGGACATCCGCGCGGCACGGCGGAAATGATGGGAAAGCGGTGACAATGACGAATCGTGATGATTCCGAACAGTTGGCATGGGATTTCGACGCGCCGGAGAGCGACGGTAGTTCCGCGGCCGTCGTGGCCGATGAGGGGCTGGCTTCGCTGACTCCGGGCAGCGAACGTTGGATTGCCGCGTTGCAGCCGACCGATGCCGACGCCATGCGCCTCGACAAGGTTGATGTGGCTTCGATGAGCGCCGAAGCCGCGGCTAGGCTGTGGGCGCGCGTGGCCGCATGGGTGGAATCAGACCAGATCGCATACTATATCGACGATGCCCCCGTCTCATCCGACGCGGCATATGACGCAAGATTGCGCTGCCTGCAATCGCTTGAGGCGCAGTTCCCATCACTTGACTCACCGCAGTCACCGACCCATCGCGTGGGCGGCACGTTCTCCAACGACTTCGCTTCCGTACGTCATCCATCGCGCATGATGAGCCTCGATGACGTGTTCTCCATCGAGGAGCTGCGCGAATGGTACGACGGCGTGCTCAGGGGATTGGATTGGCCCGAATCGAAGCCACTGCCCATGACCTGCGAGGTGAAATCGACGGTCTTGCGCTGAACCTCATCTACCGCAACGGCGTGCTTGAACAGGGTCTGACCAGAGGCGATGGCGTGACCGGCGAGGACATCACTCTCAACGTGCGCACCATCTCCACCATTCCGCAGAACCTTGCCGGACCGGAGGAAGACATTCCCGAATTCGTGGAGATCCGCGGCGAAGTGTTCATGCGATGGGACGATTTCAACAAGCTGAACGCCGAGAACGAGGACGCCGGTCGCGCGCCATTCGCCAATCCCCGCAACGCGGCCGCAGGTAGCCTGAGACAGAAGGATCCGCGTATCACCGCAACCCGTCGCCTGAGCTTCTACGCGCACGGCATCGGATCGCTGCGTTGGGGTGCGGGGCACGCCGGCAACGGCCATGATGTGGTCAACGACCAATCCGAAGCCTACGAATTGTATAAGAAATGGGGTGTGCCCGTCTCTCCGCACAACCGTGAGGTCACGTCGTTCAAGGAAATCCTCGACATGATCGACTATTACGGCGAACACCGAGGCGACATCGAACACGCGCTTGACGGCATCGTCGTGAAGGTCGACGATTTGGGATTGCAGCGTTCCCTTGGCGCCACATCGCGTGCGCCGCGCTGGGCCATCGCCTACAAATATCCACCGGAAGAAGTCAATACCGAGCTGCTTGACATCACTGTGCAGGTGGGGCGCACCGGACGTGTGACTCCGGTGGCGGTGTTGAAACCCGTGTACGTGGCCGGTTCCACAGTATCCCGTACCACGCTGCACAACCCCTTTGAAGTGGAACGCAAAGGCGTGCTCATCGGCGACACCGTGGTGGTGCGCAAGGCGGGAGACGTGATTCCCGAGCTCGTCGGTCCGGTGCTGGAGCGACGCAAGGGACGCGAGGGCGAGCTCCGCCGGTTCGTGATGCCCACGCGTTGCCCGAGCTGCGGCGCGGAACTCGCTCCCGCCAAAGAGGGAGACAAAGATATACGCTGCCCGAACGTGGAATCCTGCCCGGCGCAGCTGACCGAGCGGATCATCAATCTGGCGTCCCGCAAGGCGTTCGATATCGAACATCTGGGCGACCAATCAGCCATTGCGCTGACGAATCCCGAAGAGGACAGGCCCGATTCCATCGACACGTATGCGCCGAACATCACCGAAATCGTGGTGAAACCCGGTGAGGAGCCTGAACCGTACGAGCCGGTGGCGGGACTGGAACTGCCGCCCATGCAGACACCTGTGCTGTCCAGCGAGGCCGGGCTGTTCTCGTTGACGTCCGCAGACCTCAAGGATGTGCGCGTCTGGCGCGAGGCCCCAATCATCGAAATCCACGAGACCGTCGGGTCAAACGGCAAGATCAAGAAAGTGCGCAAACGTGTGGGCGGATCCGGATTATGGCATCAGGTGCCCGCATTCTGGACCGCGCCTACCGCCGCCCGCAAACGCAAGGAAGCCGACATCGACGAGACCGCGGAATATCCGCAATACGTGGTGCCGGATGACGCCGTGGTGATCCGCGAGGAAATCAAGGTATCCCGTGGAGGCACGTCCAGCGTGCAGCCGGTGTACATTCGTCCGGCGGAAAACACCCGCAAGATGCTCGACGAAATGGACAAAGCCCGCCATGCCGACCTGTGGCGCGTTCTGGTGGCCCTGTCCATCCGCAGGCTCGGACCGCCCACCGCACGCACCATCGCCAGCGCGTTCGGTACGTTGGATGCCATCGAACATGCCAGCGTGGACGAATTGTCCCAAATCGACGGTATTGGTCCGGAAATTGCGGAATCCGTAGTCACATGGTTCACCGCGGCCCGTGAGCCGGGCAATTGGCGCGGTGCCGTGCTTGACGCATGGAAGGCCGCCGGCGTAGGAGTCGGACAAGCCCAAGCCAGCGGACTACCACAGACATTGGCAGGCAAAACGGTCGTGGTCACCGGCTCGTTGGAAGGATTCTCCCGCGATTCCGCCAAAGAGGCCATCGTTCTGCGCGGAGGCAAAGCCGCAGGATCCGTCAGCAAGAAAACCGATTGGGTCGTCGTAGGCGAGAATGCCGGCTCAAAAGCCGCAAAAGCCGAGGAACTGGGCATCCCCATGCTCAACGAAGACCAATTCAAACAGCTGCTCGACACAGGAACAGTTGAATAATCGCCACACCATCTGGCGAGCCGTGCCGCGAACCGCTACTGTGGTACGCGGCATAAGGAGGAAGCATGAGCGACGAGCGCACCATCGAAGCGCGCATCTACGAACGGCTAAGCAAAGTGATTGACCCCGAACTGGGCAGGTCCGTCACCGACTTGGGCATGATCGCAGCCATTGACGCCACGCCAGTGGCAGGCGAAACCAACACGTACGACGTACGGGTGCGGGTCGAACTGACCGTGGAAGGCTGTCCGCTGTCGCAGACCATCACCAACCAGATCAACGGCGCGGTCGCCTCCTATCCCGATGCCACGTTGATTCCCAGCATCGAAGTCGGCTCCATGAGCCAAGACAAACTCACCCAGCTGGTGGCCGGCCTCAAAGCGGAACGTAAACAGAACCCGTTCAACAAACCCGGCATCAGAACCCGCATCTTCGCCATCGCCTCCGGCAAAGGCGGCGTGGGCAAATCGTCTGTCACCGCCAATCTGGCAGCCACATTCGCGGCGCTCGGCTACGATACCGCCGCCATCGACGCCGACATCTACGGTTTCTCGCTGCCCAGGCTATTCGGCGTGCAATCACAGCCCACGAACCTCAACGGCATGCTCATGCCCGTCACCGCATGGGGTGTGAAACTGATCTCCATCGGCATGTTCGCCGGCGCGGACAGAGCCATCCTATGGCGTGGTCCAAGACTGCAACGCTCCTTGGAACAATTCCTATCCGACGTATGGTGGGGCGAGCCGGACGTATTGCTGCTCGACCTGGCGCCCGGCACCGGCGACATGGCGATTTCCGTGGCACAGGCACTGCCGAACGCCGAACTGGTGGTGGTCACCACACCGCAGCCATCCGCCTCCGACATCGCGGTACGATCCGGCCTGGTGGCATTGCAGGTGCCGATGAAAGTTCGCGGCGTCGTGGAAAACATGAGCTACTACGAGCACAAAGGCGAGAAGCTACGTATCTTCGGCGAAGGTGGCGGCGCACGCGTATCCGAACAGCTGACCCACAGCCTCGGCTATGAAGTGCCACTGCTCGCACAACTCCCATTGGAGCCTGAACTGCGCGAAACCGGCGAAGCAGGCCGGCCCGCAGTCCTAACCAAAGAGGGCGCGTTGCGGTCGGACGGTATCGGAGAAACATTCAAGAATCTTGCCGAATCGCTGATGAGACTGCCTCAATAAAATCACCATACGGTTGGAGCGTTCCTCCAAAACAACACATCGGAATGCGACTCAGCCACGGAATACGGAATCCGTTATGAGACAAAACCGACGTAAATCGTGGGTCCTGTGTAATATCAGGCGCAGACACGGGGGCCGAATGGCTGAGAGGAAGCAACCGCTTCAACCGTATGAACGTATACCGGGTAATGCCGGCGCACGGACGTCTCTCTATCTCCCGTGCCTTGACGAAAAGAGAAAGGCACATATCCCATGACTGAAGAAAACCAGTCTTCCGCAGTTCGCAAACACAACAACAAGTGGCGCGTGGTCGATATCGTCGTCGCAGCCATCATCGCCGTCGCATCCGGCGTGATTTTCTGGGGCTGGGACATCGTCTGCACCGCGCCGCTGGCCCTCTTCGAGGCGGTGACTCCAGGCTTCGAAGGCCTGCTTAACGCTTTCTGGCTGTTCGCAGGCCCTCTGGCCGCCATCATCGTGCGCAAGCCTGGAGCCGCACTGTTCGCGGAAACCCTCGCGGCCGCGCTCGAACTCACCATGGGCAACCAGTGGGGTGTCGGCGGCTCGCTGATCGTCGGCATCGTGCAGGGCCTCGGCGCCGAAATCGGTCTTGCCATCTTCGCCTATAAGAAGTGGGACCTGCTGTCCACCACGATCTCCGGCGCACTTGCAGGCGTCGGCTGCGGCCTGTACTACTGGCTTACCAATCCGGCTTGGAGCGCGCTACGCGTCAGCATCTACCTGATCGCCTCCGCCATTTCCGGCGCGGTGCTCGCCGGCGCGGTGATGTACCTCCTGCAGGTGGCCATTGCCAAGACCGGCGTGCTCGACCGCTTCGAATCCGGTCGTACGCAGGAACTGGTCTGATTGTCCGATGCAAGCAAATCCCGCATCACATCAAGGTGGTGCGGGATTTTCTTGTGATGGCGCATCGCATGACAACGGCATACGAAACAACAGCATGACAATCAGAAGAAAGAACGACGAATGACCACTGACGTTCAGAACACAACAGCGGCCGGCGTGACCGCACATGATTGGGGATGGAGACACGCCTCACGTAAGGATTTCGTGCTACGACACGTCGACTTCGACATCAAACCGGGGGAGCGGGTACTGTTGCTTGGCGCGTCCGGCGCAGGCAAATCAACCCTGATGTCCGGTTTGGCCGGCGTGCTCGGTGGAGATGACGAAGGCGAGCAGGAAGGCGAGCTGCTCATCGACGGCGTCGACGCCAGACAAGCGCGCGGACGTTGCGGGCTGGTGCTTCAGGACCCGGACTCGCAGACGATTCTCGAACGTGCCGGAGACGACACCGCATTCGGCTGCGAGAACCTGAACCTGCCGAAAGATGAAATCTGGAACCGGGCACGAGCCGCCCTTGACATCGTCGGGCTCGACTACATGGCGTTCGACCGCTCCACACGAGGACTTTCCGGCGGGCAACGTCAGCGCCTCGCCTTGGCGGGCGTGCTGGCCATGCACCCTGGCCTGCTGCTGCTTGACGAACCGACCGCCAACCTTGACCCGGACGGTGTCAAGGAAGTGCACGACGCTGTCCGCCACGTCCTCGAACAACCCCATGAGACGCTGGTTGTGGTGGAACATCATATCGACGTGTGGCTCGACCTGGTCGACCGCGTCATCGTGCTGGGCAACCCGAAGCCGATTCGAACGTCGGCGGCGTAATCGCCGACGGCACTCCAGACGAAGTGTTCGGCCACATGGGTCAGGTGCTTGCCGACGGCGGTGCGTGGGTGCCGGGCCGCACCATCGAAAGCCACGCGCCCAAACCGGAACAAATCCGGCAACCGCAGGACGTCGTGCTTTACACGCGGGATCTGAGCTTCGGCTATGATTTCCCGCTCGGCGAGCATATCGACCTCGAATTCCATTCCGGTGAGGTGACCGCGTTGACCGGCAGAAACGGCGTGGGCAAATCCACACTCGGACTCACTCTCGCAGGACTGCTCAAACCGATAGCAGGACGTGTATGCATGGCGGACAATCTGGTACCTCCCCATCGCGAAAACAATGTGATCACATGGAAAAGCCGCGACTTGCTGGGACGTATCGGCATGGTGTTCCAAGAGCCGGAACACCAGTTCGCCGCATCCACCGTGCGAGACGAGGTGGCCATCGGCCCCAAATCCATGGGCAAAACCGACGAGGAGGCGTATTCCATCGCCGACAGGCTGTTGGAACGCCTGAATCTTTCCCGCTTCGCCAAAGCGAATCCATTCACCCTATCGGGCGGTGAGAAAAGAAGACTGTCCGTGGCGTCCATGCTGGCTGCCGCGCCAAAAGTGCTGGTCATGGACGAGCCGACATTCGGACAGGATTTCACCACGTGGACCAGCATGGTCCAATTGATCGCCGGTGCGCGCGACCAAGGTTGCGCGGTCATCATGATTACGCACGATGAGCCGCTCATCGAAGCGCTGGGCGCACGCCGTATTTTGGTCAGAGAGGGGGAGTGACATGCTCGAAACCAACAAAAACAGTGGGCGCGACGGCAATGAAAAGCTCGAAACCATTACCGTGGTGCCACACAAGGAACGTCGTAACGAAACGAAGCCGGCGTCACCGTCATGGTTCGTGGCGAAAATCAACCCGGTAAGCCGTTTCATCGGTGCGTTGATCCTGTGCATTCCGATGTTCTTCACCCTCGATGTCGTTTCGGCATCCGTGGCGTTTGGTTTGGAAATGCTATTGTTATGGATCGGCGGAGTGGCTCCCTGGACGGTCTTGCGCAAGACATGGCCGGTATGGATAGCGGCCACAGGCAGCTTCGTTTCCGTGGCGTTGTACGGCAAGATATCCGGCACGGTGCTGGCCAATCTGGGCGGCATCATCGTCATCTCCCAAGGATCGCTCTATCTGGCGTTGGCCACATTCCTACGTGTCGCCGCAATCGCCGTGCCGGGTGTGATTCTGGCTTTGGGACTCGACCCGACCGATCTGGCCGACGGACTCGTGCAGATTCTGCGCCTGCCGCAACGTTTCGTATACGGCGGCCTTGCCGGCATGCGCATGTTCACGCTGCTGCAGGACGATTGGCGTGCACTCGGCCAGTCACGCCGCTCGCGTGGCCTCGGCGACGGCAGCACCATCAAACGCGTCTTCTCGCAGGCATTCAGCTTGCTCGTCGTATCCATCCGACGTGGAACGAAACTCGCCACCGCCATGGAAGCGCGCGGATTCGGATCCGACGCGCCACGAAGCCAAGCGCGCGAATCGAAACTGCATGCGGTCGACTGGCTGTTCTACGCCATCTGCATCGCGGTGCCGGCAATCGCGTTGGCCACCGCATACTACACCGGCTACTGGCATTGGGCGTTCAGCAACGTGTCCAACTAATGGATGATGATTCCCCAATCGGCAGCTAAATGAAAAAGCTCTCTGTCATACGTTCCAATCGGAATCGTATGACAGAGAGCTTTATCCTATTTCGGCAAGCCTTACACGGCTTCTTACTTGGCGAGCTTATCCAGCAGCAACGCCTCGGTGATGACGTTGTTCTTCAACGCCGGCAGACTGATGGACTCGTTCGGGCTATGCGCGTTGGCCTTCGGATCCTCCGGACCGGTGACCAGCACCTGCGCCTTCGGGAAGATGCGCTGCAATTCCGGAATGAACGGGATGGAGCCACCCTCGCCCTTGTTGACCGGAGCCACACCGAACGCTTCCTCCATGGCGTCCATGGCGTCCTTGGTGGCCTCAGCGTTCGGATCCATGGCCCAGCCCATGCCGTTGTCGAGCTTGTCGACCCACACTTCGGCACCGAACGGCGCATGCTCCACCATGAACTTGGCCAACGCCTCCTGGGCCTCTTCCGGGCGCTGGTTCGGCGCGGTGCGCAAGCTCAGACGGAACGTGGTTTCAGGAGAGATGACGTTGAAGGATCCTTCCACCGGATGCGCGTCGAACCCGATGACGGTGACGCTGGGCTTCGTCCACAGACGCGCGGCGAGCGAACCGGTGCCGGCAAGACGATACGATTCGACGATGCCCGCGTCGGCACGCACAGTCGCCTCGTCCATATCACGCTGCAGGCCGCCAACCGGTTCCTCGGACGCAACGCCCGGCACGGCCAAATCGCCATTGGCGTCGTACATGGAGGAAATCAACATCGCAGCCAGCGTGTTCGCGTCAAGAATCGGGCCGCCATACTGGCCGGAATGCACCGGATGTTCCAACGCCTTGACATGCACATCAATATCGGTGTTGCCACGCAGCGACGTGGTCAGCGACGGAATCTCAGCGGACCAGTTGCCCGAATCGGCCACAATGATCACATCGGAAGCGAACTCGTCCCGGTGCTCTTCGATGAACGGAATGAAGCTCGGAGAACCCATCTCCTCCTCACCTTCGATGAACACCTTGATGTTCACCTTCAGATCGTCTTCAAGCGCTTTCAGCGCACCGGAATGAATGGCGATTCCACCGCCGTCGTCCGCGGCTCCGCGGCCGTACAGACGCGTGTCGATTTCAGTGCCGACGAACGGGTCGGTGTTCCATACGCTCGGATCCGGCACCGGCTGCACGTCATGGTGCGCGTACAGCAGCACCGTCGGCGCATCCTCGCTGACGTTTTTGGAACCGATGACCTCCCAAGCGCCCGGCGTGCCGTCGGGGTTGTGCGACTGCACCACCTTCGTATCGACGCCGACCTCGCGCAGCAGGTCCGCCACGAATTGCGCGGAACGCTTCATATGATCGGCGGTGATGCCCTTCGCGGAAATCGACTGCAACGCGATCTTCTGGTTCAACACGTCGACGATGCGGTTGAAATCCGACTCGACGCGCGTGCGGATCTCTTCGGGTCCTAAAGCTGTCATAATCCTTGATGCTCCCTATATATGCGTGTGTATTACGCGGATTGAATATCGTGTGACGAATGTCCATTGTATCCGTTCTTTGCAGACCGTCCGACCGCAGCTTGAATCGCAGCTTGAACCGCAACGCAGACGGCACCGCGGGCGGCATCGAGCGTCGATACGTCACCTTACGCTCTATAGGCATGAGTTTGTTTACCAAGAAGGAAGAGCCGGCGCAGGAGAACGTCGAGAGCAAGGCTGCACAGCCGACCTCCGGCAAGGGCCGTCCGACCCCGAAGCGCAAGGACGCCCAGGCGCAGAATCTCCGTCCGCTGGTCCCCAAGGATCGCAACGCCAGCCGTAAGGCGGCCAAGGCCCGCATCCGCGAACGTGAGAACGCCGAATACGATGCCATGCAAAGTGGCGACATCAACCACATGCCGAAGTCGGAACGTCTGCCGTGGCGCATCTACATCCGTGACTACGTCGATGCCCGCTTCAATCTGGGCGAGTTCTTCATCCCGGTCGCGTTCATAATCCTGATCGGATCCATGGTCGTCACCTACAAGTGGCCTGCATTGGCGTTGCCGCTCATGCTGATCATGTATGTCTACTTGTTCGCCGTGATTATCGACGTGGCGGTCATGTGGCACAAGCTCAAGAAGAAGCTCATCGAGAAATTCGGTGAGCAGTCCGTGGCCAAGGGCATGCGTTCCGGTTCCTATGCGTGGAGCCGTGCCCTCCAGATTCGCCGTTGGAGGCTTCCGAAGCCTCGTTACCCGAAGCGTGGACACTGGCCGGAGTGATCGGTATCGAGAACCGCCGGTGATTTTTCAAGCCGTCAGCGAACAACTGACGGCTTTTCCATTACCATGGAAAACGATTGCTCGCATTGAACAAAAGCTCACTTCACGTGCGTGCAAACGAATCAATGAGGAACGAATTGGGATTCAATATGGTTCAACAGCATTTCGACATCGCTATCATCGGAGCCGGCCCCGGCGGTTACTCTACGGCACTGCGTGCCGCGGAACTCGGCAAATCGGTGGCGTTGATCGAACGTGACGGTACGCTCGGTGGCACATGCCTCAACCGCGGATGCATCCCATCGAAGGCATTGTTGACTGCCGTGCATAGCGTCGAAACCATCCATAACGCCGAACGCATGGGCATCAACGCCACGCTGCAGAGCATCGATTTCGGCAGATTACGTGATTTCCGCGTCTCCACCGTGGAAACGATGACGAAAGGGCTGACGGGCCTGCTGGCGCATCGCGGCGTCACCGTATTCCGCGGTTGCGCGGCATTGCAGAACGCGCATACAGTACGTGTCACGCCGGCTGAGGGGGAGACGCAGGTATCGCGGTCCGTGGAAGCCGGCGTGTTCGAACCGGTTGAAACGGAACTTGCGATTGATGCCGACGACATCGTGTTGGCAACCGGATCGCGTCCGCTTGCGTTGCCTGGAAATCCGTTCGCCGGCGCGCTGATCGATTCCACCCAGGCGTTGGAGCTGAATACCTTGCCCTCCAGCGCGGTGATTATCGGTGCGGGTGCGGTGGCATTGGAATTCGCGTCGCTGTGGAATGCCGCCGGTTGCGAAGTGACACTGCTGATTCGTAAGGACCGCGTGCTGTCCACATGGGAACGCCGTGCTTCGATGACGCTGACACGTGAGCTGAAACGCAGGGGAGTGAACGTGATCGCACGCACCGCGGTGGACCGTGTCGACACTGGCGCGAACCTAGGGGCCACTGTGCACTATCGGCAGGGCGATTCCGATGAGGACCGCACCGCTTACGGCGAAGTGGTGCTTGCCGCCATCGGACGTGTGCCCAATACCGACGCCGACTGGTTCCGCTCCAGCGGCCTGAAGCTCGACGAACGAGGATACGTGACCGTCGACGGATACGGACGGACGAACCTTGATGGCGTGTGGGCGCTGGGAGACATCACTCCAGGTCATGCGCTGGCCCACCGCGCCTTTGAACAAGGCATCACCATCGCTGAGAAAATCGCCGGAGCCGATCCAAAACCCGTGATTGACGACACCGTGCCACAGGTGGTGTTCTCTTTCCCCGAAGCAGCAAGCGTCGGATTGACGCTCGACCAGGCAAAAGCGCGCGAAGACGTGGTCGAGCCGAAGGAGACGGCATACCCGATGCTGTCCAACGCGCGCATGCTGATGAGCGGGGAAGGCGGATCGATGACCGTCGTCAGCGGTGCGTTTGCGAACAATCCTGATATGCAGGTGGTGTTGGGCGTGCACATCGTCAGCCCAATCGCCAGTGATTTGATAGCGGAAGCCGAACAGTTGGTCGGCAACCGTGTCCCGCTTGCCGATGCGGCACGGCTCATCCACCCGCATCCCACGTTCAGCGAGACGCTCGGTGAGGCGTTGCTGAAAGCGGACGGACGCCCGCTGCATACGAGATAGGCGGAGTAGAATAGCGCAGTCGCACCATAAATGGCATGGTTCCTGATAGACTATCGTCCCAGTGTGTGTAACCGAACCGTCAAGCGAGGAAGTCGATGGCAGATAAAGCAGAGAAAAAGAAGCAGAAGAAGCAAGGCACCATCAACCAGATCATCCAGATCTTCAAATACACCCAAGCTGAGGATAAGGCGCTTCCGTGGCTGTGCGGTGGCGTGTTCGTGGCACCGATTATCGTGTTCGTCGTACTGGGCGTCATATTCAAGTGGCATGTGTTCAGCTGGATCCTGTTCATGATTCTTGCCGTCATGCTGGGCGTGCTGTTCGCCACCATGATGCTCACCAAGCGTGCCGACAAGGTCGGCTACGCCAAGATCGAAGGTCGTCCCGGTGCCGCAGTAAGCGTGCTCGGCAACATCAGCAAGGCCGGCTTCAACTTCCCCCAGGAACCGGTGTGGATTGACCCGAAGACCAAGGACGCCATCTGGCGCGGTACCGGTTACAACGGCATCTATCTGCTGGGCGAAGGCGATTACAATCGCGTCAAGCGAGCCATGGATCGTCAGGAGCAGCGCATCAAGGGCGTGACCGCCGGCTCTGAAATCCCGGTCTACCGTATGTACGTCGGCACCGGCGCAAACCAGACCCGCCTCAAGGACGTGCGTAAGACGCTGCTCAAGTTCAAGAGCTACCAGCCGACCCATCACAAGAACAAGCTGATGGCCGCCATCCATCCGAGGACTCGTTTCGTGCTCACCAAGACCGAGCTCACGGTGCTCAACGAGCGTCTGCGTACCCTGCAGCTGAAGAACGGCATGAGCGTGCCGAAGGGCGTCGACCCGATGCATCCGCAGCGCGTGAGCCGTCGCGCCATGCGCGGCCGCTGACGGTGGAATCGCATTATTCCGTTGAAAAGCTCCAATCGCGTCGTGCGATTGGAGCTTTTCCTATATTCGAAGCCATACGTGTCCATTAATTGACACGCCGCTGAAGGGCGTGACGCGACCGTTCGTAACACTTGAATCCCCATTTTTCGCGAAATCGCACTTCGAATATGTCATTACGAAACATTCTCGTAACCCAAATGGCGAGTGAGCGAAACTCGCGACCATAGACTAATAGCCTGTAAGTAACTTATTCGAAAGGAGCGGTCCCGTGACTGCACTTGAAACCAAGGCTGATGCTGAGGCCCTTATCAACAAGGAAGGCATTGAGTATGTCTCCGTTCGCTTCACCGATCTGATCGGTGTTCAGCAGCACTTCACCGTGCCGGCAAGCGAATTCCTGAAGGACGCCTTCACCGACGGCATGCCGTTCGATGGCTCCTCCGTGGAAGGCTTCCAGGCCATCAACGAGTCCGATATGAAGCTGGTGCCGGACGTTTCCACCGCATTCATCGATCCGTTCCGCAAGCACAAGACCCTCGACGTGGCATTCTCCATCGTCGACCCGCTGACCGACGAGCCGTACTCCCGCGACCCGCGTCAGGTTGCCGGCAAGGCCGAGGCTTACCTGAAGTCCACCGGCATCGCCGATACCGCTTCCTTCGCTCCGGAAGCCGAGTTCTTCATCTTCGACAAGGTGCGTTTCGAGAACAGCATGCAGCGCTCCTTCTACGAGGTGGACTCCATCGAGGCTCCGTGGAACTCCGGCATTGACACCGAAGATGACGGCACCCCGAACATCGCCTTCAAGAACCGCGTCAAGAAGGGCTACTTCCCGGTTCCGCCGATTGACCACACCCAGGACCTGCGCGACGACATGGTCGCCAACCTGCAGAAGGTCGGCCTGATTCTCGAGCGTTCCCACCACGAGGTGGCAGGCGCTGGCCAGCAGGAGATCAACTACCGCTTCAACTCCCTGCAGCATGCAGGCGATGACCTGATGAAGTACAAGTACGTCGTCCACGAGACCGCTGCCCTCGCTGGCAAGGCCGCTACCTTCATGCCGAAGCCGATTGCAGGCGACAACGGCACTGGTATGCACTGCCACCAGTCCCTGTGGAAGGACGGCAAGCCGCTGTTCTACGATGAGAAGAACTACGGTGGTCTGTCCGACCTCGCCCGCTGGTACATCGGCGGCCTGATCAAGCACTCCTCCTCCGTGCTTGCCTTCACCAACCCGTCCCTGAACTCTTACCACCGTCTGGTCCCGGGCTTCGAGGCTCCGGTCAACCTGGTGTACTCCGCTCGTAACCGTTCCGCCGCCATCCGTATTCCGCTGGCCGGCACCTCCCCGGCTGCGAAGCGTATCGAGTTCCGCGCTCCGGATCCGTCCTGCAACCCGTTCCTCGCCTTCTCCGCACAGCTGATGGCAGGCTTGGACGGCATCCTGAACCACATCGAGCCTCCGGCACCGGTCGACAAGGATCTGTACGAACTGCCGCCGGAAGAGCATGCTGGCATCAAGCAGGTTCCGAGCTCCCTGGCTGAGGCCATGGACGCACTTGAGGAAGATCACGACTTCCTCACCGCAGGCGACGTCTTCACCGACGACCTGATTGACACCTGGATCAGCATCAAGCGTGGCGAGATTGACCAGGCTCGTCTGGCCCCGACCCCGCTGGAGTACGAGCTGTACTTCCACATCTGACGGGCATAACCCCTGAGCCCTACTGGCGACTGGGTTTTTACCCTGTCAGTATAGCTCAGGTCTAGTTATGGTCTAGTTGTATTCCGAAAACACGACCCCCGCACGACTCGCAAGAGCCATGCGGGGGTCGTGTCTTTTCCGTTTACCGCTGCCGTTCGGACAGGCCGGCGATCCAGTCATCCAGGTCGCGCCGCCGGATACGCTCGGTCGACGAATGCACCGGGCGATGAGGTTGTCGTGCTTGATGGCCGTACGCACTGTCTTTCCCGGGTGATCCGGCGTTGTCATTTTCTTCCTTACGGATGACGCTTTTTCGCGCATGGTCAGGGACATGACCCCTGACAAAGTAGCGTCGTTCTTTCTTCGGCAACGGTCACATTGTGTCTGCTGATCCCGCAATGCGTCGTTTACGCTCCTATACTCGGCCGTATGTTGTTCCAAGCCGGATCTTTGCTACTCGTCATCATCAGCGTCTACCTGCTCAAACGCATCCATATCTTCTCCGACAAATCCTATAAAGTGGTTCAGGGACTGGTATTCAACCTCACTCTGCCATGCGCCATCATCATGAGCTTCGCCACGAACAAGCATCCGATGAACCTGCTGTGGCTTGTCGTATTCGGCTTATTTGCCTGCCTGATTCCGTTGTTCGTCGTGTATTTCGGATCGCGCGGTGACGAGCCACGCTACCGTGCCTATCAGATGCTCAACGCGTCGGGACTGAACATCGGCGCTTTCTGCCTGCCTGTGGTGCAGACCTTCATGGGGCCAAGCGCCGGCCTGCCGGTCATCATGCTTGATATCGGCAACGCCATCATCGCCACCGCCGCATCCCTGACCATCACCCGTTCGCTGCTGCACTTGGGAAGCCCAGCCAAGGACCTGCCGTTGAGCCTTAAGATCAAGAACATCGCGCACGATTTCTACTCGTCCATCTCGTTTGACTGCTACATGCTTATGCTGGTATTCATGTTTGCCGGGTGGAGCGTCCCACATTGGATCGTCACGCTCATCACGCCGTTCGCCAATGCCAACGCGTTCGCTGCAATGGCCATGATCGGCCTGATGATGGAGATTCCCGACAATCACAAGGACCGTTCGGAACTGGGCAAGGTCATCGCATGGCGTTTCCTGTTCAGCGTCCTCATCGCATTGGCCGCATGGTTCCTGTTGCCGTTGGACGAACGTGTCCGCGAAATCGTGGTCTTGGCCGCATTCGCCCCGGTGACGATTTTCTCTACGAAATTCACCGACTCGCTGACGGGCAATGCCAAGCTTGCCGGCTTCTCATTGACCGTTACCGCGGTCATCGGATTGACGATCATGACGATTCTGCACGCCGTTCTGCCGGTCGCCTGACGGTTTGGAGACCGACGGAATCACTCCTCCTCGGCGACCACGTATATCGGACGGTCCTTGGACTCTATATACGTCTTCGCCAGATATTCGCCAAGCACGCCGAGGGAGAACAGCTGCAATCCGCCCATGAGCAGTATGACGCAGATCATGCTGGGCCATCCCGCAACCGGATCTCCGAACATCATCGCCCTGACCACGACGAACACGATTCCCGCGAACGCCAGGAGGCAGAACAGCAGCCCAATGATCGACGAGAAGACAAGCGGGACTATGGAGAAGCCGACGATACCCTCAATCGAGTATTTGAGCAGCGAGAGGAAATTCCATTTGCTTTTTCCCGCGGTCACGTTCGACGTTCTCATATGAGATCCAATGGGTTTTGAACCCGACCTAGGAGAAAATGCCTTTGGAAAAGCGGTTGACTTCCTTGAGTGAGAGAACCGCATCCACGAATCGTCTCGTCATGCAGCGAAAGTCGCGCGCCCCATCGACGATCTCCGTTTCCGACATTCTGTTGATGATCCGGTAGAACATGCGCGCGAAAAAACTGCGGACGATCGGTTCGCCACGGCGCGTCTCACGACGTGTGGCGACGCAATCGTAGTCCGCGTGCCCGTCGAGGAACTCGATCATCTGGGGGAGCAGGGACGGCGGATCCTGCAGGTCGGCGTCAAGCGTGGCCACGAAATCGCCATTGGCCGCGCGCAATCCCGCGTATAAGGCGGATTCCTTGCCGAAGTTCCTTGAAAAGGAAACATAGTGCACCTGCTTGTCCTGCGCGCGCAGCTTTTTCAGAATATCCAAGGTGGAGTCGGTGAAACCGTCGTCAACGAACACGTATTCGACCTGGACTCGCGGCCGTTGACGGAGTTCGTTGGCCGCTTTCCGCGTTTCCCTGTAGAACAGCGGAATCGATTCCTCCTCGTTGTAGCATGGCACGACGATGCTCAATACGCGTTCGTGCGCCGCATCGCCCGGAATCTCCTGTTCATACATATCCGCGCCTCCTTGCTTCCATGCTTCGCAATCCCGTTACGCCGTCCATGGTACGGGCGTGTTCGTACACATCATCGCTGCGGGCCGGAAGGCGCATATGAGATGCGGTCACCGCTGGCCGTGCGCGTCGATGATCCGTTCGATTTGGTCCAGATCAGATGCGAAATAGATGCCATGCTGCCGTTCCACGGTGGAGAAGCCCACGTCGATCATCCGCTGCAGAAACGCTTTCATATCGTCGTAGAATCCGTTGAGATTGTAGAAGATGCACGGCTGGGACAGTTGGTCCAGGCAGATCTTCGACACCACTTCGCTGACTTCCTCCAACGTTCCCGTACCGCCGGGGAAGGCGATGAACACGTCGCCCAGCTCGATCATGCGCGTGCGGCGTTCTGTGATATTCGGCACGATGGCCAGTTCGGTCAGGCCTTTATGCGCCACGCCTTGGTCGGCGAACATCTGCGCCTCGATGCCGGTCACCTCACCGCCGTGCGCCAGCACCGTATCGGCTATCACAGCCATCAGGCCCTCATCCGAGCCGCCATACACGAGACGGTTGCCATTGCCGGCGATCCATGCGCCCAATTCCTCGACGGCCTTCCTGTACGACGGGTCGTTGCCCTCATGGGCTCCCAGATATACGGTGATGTTCATTTATCGCCTTTCCAACGTGATTGCCTTGTTCGATCCGTTGACTGTCGTGCCGACGATTCGGTAATGCCTGGTTTCGGTGATCTTCTCGCCGCCACGGACAAGATAGGTCACTCTTTCGGTGTCCAGGTCATCGATATGACGTACTTGCGCGGGACTGCCGTGCAGCGGCGCGTAACCGCCGCGCGTGCTCACCTCGCCGTCCTTCAGAAAATGGTAGTTGACGCATGAGCGGAAATAGTATAGGGATTCAATATAGTCGAATTCGCTGGATGCCACCACCGCGTTATCCGCGTCGCAGGCCACGGTGCGTGCCGTCCGCGCGGTTTGCGGCGTGGTCTGCTGTTCGTAGATGTAGTTTCCTTGGAACGTGAAGCCGATGGAACCGCCTGCGAGTACCGCGATCGACAGCAGCCATGCGCTCCAACGACGCAGGAAGCGGGTGGCTTTGCCGCAAAAGCCCCCGGCACCGGTCTCCCGCGTGCCAAGGACGATGCGCGAGCACAGCAATCCCAGGAACATATAGCTGAACGGGGCGAATGGGCACACGTAGCGGATGGTGAAGAATCCATAAGGTGCGGTAAACGGTTCGCGGACTGCCGCGAAAACCAGCAGCAGCGACAATGGGACGAACGCGAAAAACGCCAGATGCCGTGCCGCGCGTCCGCTGTCGGCGCGATCTTCGGCGGCCGCCACCGACCTGGCAGCTGATGGTTCCATGCCGGACCGGACCGTGGACCCGGCCGTATCGCGCAAACGCGACGATCCTGCGATCAACACCGCCAACATTGCCAGAAGCGCCACGGTCATCCCCGAAGTCAAGCGTTTGGCATCGAAGCCGGTCGTGAGAATGGAAAACACCGAAGTGAGTTCACTCAGATTCATGGTCTCCTTCAACGGGGGCAAAGCCGAGGAGGCGAACTGGCCGACCGCGGAAGGAATCCATGGAATGTACAGCGCCACGGCGAGCGCGTAGGGAATCAGCATGCGTGGGAAACGACGCGCATGGCCATGACGGCGTAACGCGACGTACAGCCATAACACGTGTGTCATCCACACGAATGCCATCATGTATTGCGAGTACATGCCCAACGCCACCACTATGGCGTAGGCGATCCACCATCGTCGATCGGCAATCCTGCGAAGGGCCGTCGAACCTCGTCCCGACCGACGCCGATCCGGACGCATCCCATCCTCGCGCATCGCGCGCAGCAGCAGATACGTGCCCAGCACGGACAGGAACGGGATCAACGAATACATGCGAATCTCATACCCGTACCGAAGCATCAGCGGCGCGAACATCACAAACGGCGAAGCCAACAGGGCATGGCGCTCGCAGGCCATGAAACGGAGCAGAACCATCGACATCAGAACAGTCAACCCGCAGAACACTCAGCTCATCGCACGCAATGCCATGACATCCGAGCCGAACACCGAAATCCACATGCGCAGCAGCAGATAATAGAGCGGCGGATGCACGTCGACCTTCAGCAGATCCATCATTCGGGCGAATGGCTGGCTCTCCACAATGAGCGTATACCCCTCGTCGAACCAGATGGAACGGCCGACGCCCAGCGCGAACGACCCGCAGGCGGCGGCGATCGCGCATACCGCCGTGACACAGGCAAAACGATGCTTCGAAACGGATTGTCCTATCGACATGGTGTGGTTTCCCTTTTCATTGTCCAAACATATGGTGGAACGTCGGTCCTTGAGAATGCCATGGCCATGGTCGGAATCGGCGTATCCCATCATTCCCATGCCGCATGGCGTATGCGGCATGTCAGCGCATCACCAGACCGCCGTCGACATGCAGGGTCTGTCCCGTGATGAACGCGGCATCGTCTCCCGCGAGCATGGCCACGGCGCCGGCGATGTCCTCGGCGGTGGCGAGCCTTCCAAGCGGCGTGGAGGCGATGATGCGCTCGCGCATGTCCTCGGTGGTGGCCCGACTCGAATCGGTGCCCACGGTCAGTCCGGCCGCGATGGCGTTCACGGTCACGCCCCAAGCGCCCGCCTCCTGCGCCAAGGACCGGGTGAAGCCCACCAACGCGCCTTTGGCCGCGGTGTAATCGTGATAAGGCACGATGGGGGAGTCGACGAGGTTGCTGGATATGTTGATGATGCGTCCACCGGCCTGACGTCGCATCTGCGGCAGCACGGCCTCGCAGGTGTTGTACGCGCCTTTGAGACAGCCTTCGAGCTGCGCCGCGTAATCGGACCATCCGATCGAGCCGAAGGTTTTGCGGTTGCGCGGATCGAACGAGTAATGCGCGAACGCGTTGTTGACGAGAATGTCGAGACCGCCGAACGTGGTGACCGTGGTGGACACCATGCCGCGCACCTGCTCGGCGTCGGTGACATCCGCCTTGCATGTGATCACGCGACCGGCCGCATCGCAATCGTCCATGATCCGTTGCGCGCACTGCCGGGCACGCTCGTCGTTGCTGACATAATCGATGACCACGCACGCTCCCGCACGCGTCAGACGGCGTGCGATCGCCGCTCCGATGCCACGGCTTGCGCCAGTGACCACCGCCACACGTCCGGCAAGCGGCGCGTTTTCAGACTGCTGCATAATGAGGATTTCCTTTCGATTCGGAAAAACGTTTCGTAAGAATTCGCGCGATCATTCGACGTCCATGTCGAAGCCGTCGCAATACGTGTCGGTATTGCGTTCGATATCGACGGCATGCACCAGATCAAGCAGATTGAAGCCGCCGTCGTGATGCCAGCCGGATTTCGCGCGATTCATCTCGCCTACCGGGCAGATGCGGTCGATGCCGGTCTCGCCGACGCGTTGCGCCACGTCGAACAGCCGGTCCGGAGCGAGCGCCACACCGCAGGTCTGCAACCATTGCGCGTAAGGGCGCAGCGTGGGCAGCGCGTCCTCGACATGGTCCACCGCCACGATGTTGACGGTGCGGTTCAGTGGTGTGGACAGCGAGTCGGCCATGCCGATGGACGGATAGTACAGCACCGTCCAGTCGGTGCCCGAACGCGACTGCACCACGAACGGGTCGTCGGACGGCGCATCATCCGCGTTGCCGGCCGCGGCGGCCATCGGGCCGGCGCCCAGCATCAGCGCTTTCATCTGCGCGGTGGAACGCAACCGCTGAATCGCCATGGACTCCTCTTCGGACGGTGTGGAACGGGGATATTTGCGCTGCTGCCCGTCCAATTCGCTGGCAAGCAGTTCGGCGACCTGCGCCGGAGACATCGCGCCGCCACGTTCCACGAACATGGTTTGCGGCGCCAGACAGCTTTGCTGGTCGTATGTGGCCACGTCGATCGCCATACGATGCACGGTGCCGGCATACAGGTCGGCGCGAAGCGCCTCGCGGCCGATCAGCGAGAAGCCGATTTTCGCGCCGTAGCTGAGGAAAGGCTTTCCGGCACGTACGCGCGGGCGAATCGCCTCGGTGGTGTGCGACGAACCGTACGCGACCACCGCATCCGCCTCGCCAATCGCGGCATCCTCCAAATCCGTGGTGCCGCCATGCCACGGCATAATCGCCAAGGCATCCGCCATATCAGGATCGACGCTTCCTAAAGAACGGGCGAACAACACCGGCATCAGCGGCTCATCAA
>ENA-OQNL01000016-OQNL01000016.1-human-gut-metagenome-genome-assembly--contig:-NODE-16-length-26365-cov-3.671431_pt1 | contig 26365 bp, 21 predicted proteins | sample MGYA00242631_ERZ504884 | MGnify/ENA primary metagenome ERZ504884 (study PRJEB26092, sample SAMD00036395) | human gut metagenome | host: Homo sapiens | study: EMG produced TPA metagenomics assembly of...
TTCTTTCTCTTTTGATTCCGACTGCTCTGTTTCTGTATCTTCCCGTTCATCCATATTGAGAAGTGCATTTAACTCTGACAGTCGCTCCAGTTTCTGGTTCAACTCCTCTTCTTTTGGAAATGGCTTCCCGACTTCCTCTTTGGCATTTGCCAGCTGTTCCTGTACGGTTTCCAGTTTCTGCTCAGCTTCTGCCAGTTTTTCCGGATAGCTTTCCAAAAGATTATTAATACGAGTGATATTTCCCAAAGCATCTGCTCCAAGATGAACTTTCGAGACAGCCTCATGTTTGACAGATAGAATAAATTCTTTACTCCATCCATCAAACTGAATCCTCATATTGAATCCCTGATAGTTTCCGATATCCATCGCAGCATCTACAGCTTTAATATCTTTACATACCGCCAGAAGTGCTGCTCCTGCCTCTTTCTTTTCTGTGAACACTTTGCCACCAATCTCCATAGCAAACTGTTCTGGATCTGTGATTTTATGCTCCGAATAATGAGCGATATCTGCCTTGTAGCTGTCTATGATCTCCGTCAGTTTTGCAATCTGTTGCGGAAAATTCCTTGCAATATCATCTTCCAGTCGGTATTGGTTATTCATGTGGCTCGCTTTTAAAAGCTTTAATTTCGCCACATCCACATCCAATGCCATCTTCTCTTTTACTGCCGGATTTCCGGTTGCAAGGGCTTTGACCTCCGCATAGGAAAGTGCCGCTTCATCCACATCCTCGCAGCTTCGGACCGGTGCTTTGCTGGTCATGATCTGGGAAATAAACTTCTGCTTGTTTTCGATCAACTGCCACATGTAGCTGTACAAATGTGGATTCAGTTACATACCGGAAGATATGAACCTTTTTATTATGGTTTCCCTGACGGATAATACGTCCTTCCCTCTGTTCCAAGTCAGATGGTTTCCAACCAATATCCAGATGATGCAACGCAATCAGACGATCCTGCACATTGGTCCCGGCACCCATCTTTGCTGTTGAGCCAATCAAAAAACGAACCTGCCCGGATTTCACTTTTCCAAACAGCTCCGTCTTCTTTGCTTCTGTATTTGCATCATGAATAAAAGCAATCTCTTTTTCCGGTACACCTTTTTCCATCAATTTCTGCTTCAAGTCATCATAAACATTGAAGCTGCCATCGCCTTTCGGGGTACTCAAGTCACAGAAAATCAATTGTGCAGATTTCTGTGCTGCCGTGCCTTTCCAGATCTCATAACTTTTCTCTGCACAGACTGATATTTTTGCTTTCTGGATTATCTGGCAATAATTCGTTCACCAAACGCTGATCCAATGCCAATTTTCTTCCATCGTTGGTAATTTTCAGCATATTATCAACCGAAGCATCTACCCCTCCGTTTCTGACAACTTCTGCACGTTCCCCCAGACTTTCTACGATTTCTTTCTGCTGTTCCGTTGGTTTCAGCACCACTGTTTCATATTCTGCTTCCGGCACAGGAAGTTTTAACTGATCGGAAGTCTTGATATCTGCAATCTCCTTGAACATATTCATCAGTTCCGGGATATTATAGAATCTGGCGAATCTTGATTTTGCTCGATATCCTGTTCCTTCCGGTGCAAGTTCGATGCTCGTGACAACTTCTCCAAAAGTGGAAGCCCAGGAATCAAACAATCCAAGTCCCATATTCTGCAATTTGCTGTTCTGCAGATACCGCTGCATAACATATAATTCCGTCATGCTATTGCTGATCGGTGTGCCCGTAGCAAAGGTAATGCCTTTTCCTCCGGTAATCTCATCCAGATACTGACATTTATTGAACATATCCGCCGACTTCTGTGCTTCGTTCTGTGCAATCCCAGCTACATTCCTCATTTTTGTATAGAGAAACGCATTTTTATAACTGTGTGCTTCATCGACATACAAGTGATCCACTCCTAGTTCTTCAAACGTAACTACCTGATCTTTTTTCTCTTTCTGATTCAGTTTTTCCAGCCTTGTCTGCAGTGTTTTTCTAGTCTTTTCAATCTGTTTGACAGTATAACGTCCGCCGTCCTGTTCATACCTTGCACTCTGGATTGCCATTTCCAGATCATCAATCTGCCTCTGAAGCATGGCTTCCTGTTTCTCATCAGAGATTGGAATACGCTCAAACTGGGAATGACCAATAATAACAGCATCGTAATTTCCCATAGCGATTCTGGCACAGAACTTCTTTCGATTTGCCGGTTCAAAATCCTTTTTTCGTTGCTACCAGAATGTTCGCCCCTGGATATAACTGCAGGAATTCTGCTCCCCACTGCTCCGTCAAATGGTTTGGAACTACAAAGAGGTTTTTCTGAGATAATCCCAGGCGTTTGCTCTCCATTGCCGCCGCTACCATTTCGTAGGATAGCGATAGGTAATCCTTTGGGCGGGATATGCAGCCGCAGGCTGCATATCCGTTCCTCCAGATTTTCCCCCGCTCCAAACCGTGCGTGACAGTTTCCCATCACACGGCTTTTCCATCGTCAGCACTTTTTTATGACAATCTATACATCAAACAGATTTGCCCTTTAGAAAACGAGTTCCAGCATTTCTGCCATCACACGAAGTTTATTGAGCTTTGCCAACTGCTTTTTATCCAGGTTTAGCACTTTCAGATATTTTCGGATGGTGCGCTCATTACTGGAATGAATGAGAATGTGAACCACAGCGGAGACAATAATCAGGTTTTGGTAGCTGTCATTGCCCCCAAGCACCAATGGCTTTTTGTGGTGACAGTCCACTTGCTTTGCTTCCAGTTCCACACCGGAGACGGCACATTTTTCCTTTCTGTGCAACATAGAGCGCAATGCGGTTATCGTTGTATTCCACACTTTTGCTTACCGCATGGATTGTTCATCAGATGATAGAGTACTGCCATATTGATACCAGCAAGATTCTTATGAATCTCAACCCGTCCTTCTGGCGTGTACTTGTTTACCCGACTTTTCTTATCCATAGGTACTCTATGCTGAACATAGGCAATCGGGACGATGGCATGACCATTCAGATAACGCACCTCCCGGCTTGTGCCGTATTTCTCCTTGATATACCTGTTTGTGATTTGACCTTTCTTTTGCAGTCTGTGCTTCAATCTGTTGTAAAGGCTCTTTTTGACATCGAAAGCGATTTTGTGAAAGTCAATATTCACATGGGTTGCAATGCTGTAATAGTTATGAACGCCCATGACATAGGAGTTGTATTTCTGTATCAGACGATATTCCATTCCTGGGTCATAGGTCTGCCGTATCTGCCCAATGATTTCCTTGCTTTTCTCCCGGATTTTCAACAATGCCTTATCCTTGATATGTGCTTCTACTACATACCGTGGCTGTCCTTCAGGCTTCTTTCCCTTTGTTCGAACTTTCAGCTTAAAGCCCAGAAACTCGGAATAATGGCGTTTCAGATTTACGATTTTCGATTTCTCCGGGCTGGTTTCCAGTCCCAGACGTTCCAAAAGCCATTGTTTCGTTGCCTCGAACAGCTTGACTGCATCTGACCGCTTTTTGCAAAAGATTTTGAAATCATCTGCATAACGGACAATATAGCACTCTTTCAGATTCGTGTAGTTACGCAGAGTACGGATGGTACTGCTTTTGTCGGGAGTTCCATTCGCATAGATTCTGTGTACATAGTTCCTTTGGGTAGGCATTTCTTCCCACTGGCTGACAATCCACCAATCCAGTTCATTCAGGACGATGTTTGACAACAGTGGGGAAATGATACCGCCCTGTGGCGTACCCTTTTCGGGAAAACCGATTCCAGCCACTTCTGCCTTTAGCATGGCAGAAATGATAGACAGCAGCTTTTTATCCCTAATTCCGAGTGTCCACATCTGCTTCAGCAGTTTTCCGTGGTTCACATTGTCAAAGAAAGACTTAATGTCTATATCAATGACATAGTGGCAACCTACGTTCTGTATCATTCTCTCCGCTTGGGCAATGGCATTTTCTGCACTGTGGTTTGGTCTGAAACCATTGCTTCGCTTGAAGAATTTTGCTTCACAGATAGGTTCTAATACTTGCAGAATACATTGCTGAATGAGCCTGTCCATAATCGTGGGTATTCCGAGGGGACGGGTTTTCCCGTTATCCTTTGGTATTTCCACTCTGCGGACAGCATTAGGAATATACCAGTCCAGCTTGCGCTGAACATGGGCAACTAAGGCATTTTCGTTCCACTTGTTCAAATCGCTTATTGTTTTATTATCCACACCCGCCGTCCGACTGCCGCTGTTCTTTCGGATATTTCTGTAGGCCAACTTGATGTTTTCGGGGCGTTTTATTAGTTCCACCAAATTGCAGAACCGTTGCCCCTTGACACTTGCGGCATTACAATTCGTCAAGAGCGAGCTGCATATCGTAGTATTCGGAATTGCGGTATTTTTGTTTCTTCAAGGGTTTCTTCTTGTTTGCCAAAGTCAGGTACTTTCCTCCTTGTATGGGGGATTTCGCTTTTCTTAGTCATACTCGAACCTTTGTGTCTGTATAGTTTTCAATTTATTGATTGCTGACGACTAATGGCCATCCCTCCACCGTGTTTCCACGGCTTCAACGGTACTGTGCCATCTCTCTCAACTGGATAAAGGATTGTTATACGCAATACGCTTTCCAATCCAACACCTCATAGCCTGTAACCGGCTCCGTGTTCCAGCCTTTCCACGTTCCAATATTCCTATCTGTACATATCTGCCCTTAGGTGTCCCTCTGAGCCTGTATGCTGGGCGGTGCCTGTAACACCGCAAGGACTTTCATAGTAAAAATTCTTACTCATCCTCACATACTTCCGTAATCGGAAAGGAGCATTTCTGCTCCTGCGCCTTTTAGACCCGTACATTCGGGATTTCGTCAGTCATCCATGACATTCTGACCATAGGCAGTTTATAGACCTCCGGCGTATCATGCACATATCCCACCTCTGGGACACTTTCCACGGTATAACCCGTTTGGGTGCATTTCCGCCGACTTTAGCGAGCGTTATACCGTAGCCCTTGTTACAGAGGACTGCCGCATATCGCAGTTTATAAGGTAGGCGTTTCAGGGCGTTACCCCATCATTCCACCTATCGGAATATTAGTTCTCCAAGGGCTTCACTGGCGGTATCCACGGTGTCCACCGCCTTGTGGGGCTTGATGGTGCGCTTGGTGAACATATCCGCCTTGCGTTCCAGCTTGCCGTCCTCGTCAATGACTTCCAGCGCGCAGAGCAGATAGTAGCTGGAATCATCGGCAAAGGCCAGTCGGTTCGCCCGGTCATTGATCAGGCCATATTTTGCAGAAAAGCTGTCATAGAGGCTGTTCAGTTCCGCCTGCTTTTGGGTAATGGTGCTGTCCGGAACTGCTGCATCCATCTGAAGGTCGATCAGTTCCTGCACACAATCACACAGTCCCACAAGACCTTTTACACGGGCTTCGGCGGTGGCGTTGAGGTCAGGGCGCACCATGCGGCTGTTTTCCCGGTAGTACACCTGCCCGTCTACAATGGCATAGGAATAGTTCTTCACATTGGGGTCGGCAGGAATGGAGGTGTCAATAGCTTCGCCTTCGCCCAGCTCCGGCAGCTCTGCCTCCTGATAAGTGCCATGAATGTACTTCACAGCATCATGCAGCTGGTCGGAAAGCTCCAGTCCCTCGATAGGGTTCACGGTGTAGTCCATACCATGAGCAGTGCTTACCGGCTCCTGTCTGCCCAGCACCATTTCCGGGTGGTCGATAAAATACCGGTTGATGGCAAACCCATCCTCCGTTTGTCCGGTCTGCGTCCACTCTGGTGCAATGTCCAGCGGACGGTCCCGCTTTTGGAGAAAGATGATGTCCGATACAACCTCGGCACCGGCATTCTTTTTGAACGCGTCATTAGGCAGACGGATCGCTCCCAGCAGCTCGGCACGCTGGGCAAGATAACGGCGCACGGTGGAATCCTTGGCGTCCATGGTATAGCGGGAGGTCACAAAAGCTACCACACCGCCGGGACGCACCTGATCCAGTGCTTTGGCGAAAAAGTAGTTGTGAATACTAAAGTTTAACTTGTTGTAAGTTTTGTCGTTGACCTGATACTGACCGAAAGGCACATTGCCGATGGCAAGGTCAAAGAAGTCCCGGCGGTCAGTGGTCTCAAAGCCGCCTACTGTGATGTCCGCCTTGGGATAGAGCTGCTTTGCGATGCGCCCGGAAATCGGGTCCAGCTCCACACCGTATAGACGGCTGTTTCTCATTTCCTCCGGCAGCATACCGAAGAAGTTGCCCACACCCATAGATGGCTCCAAAATATTTCCGGTCTCAAAGCCCATGCGCCCCACGGTCTCATAGATGGCCCGGATTACCGTGGGACTGGTGTAGTGCGCGTTGAGGGTGGAACCTCTGGCGGCAGTATATTCTTCCGGGGTCAGCAGTTCTTTTAGCTGGGCATACTCTAAAGCCCATGCCGGTTTCTCCGGGTCAAACGCATCAGAGAGACCGCCCCAGCCCACATATCGAGAAAGAACCTCCTGCTGTTCGGGGCTTGCCTGCTGTCCGGCAACTTCCAGTTCTTTCAGTAAACGAATCGCATTGACATTTGCCTGGAACTTGGCTTTCGGACCGCCTTCGCCCAAATGCTCATCGGTAATGCGGAAGTTTTTTGCATTGCGGCGCAGGTTAGCCTTGTATTCCTCATAGGAGGCTTCCTCGGCAGCTTTGGCATTGGAGAAGGTCTCCCACTGGCCATTGACCTGAATGGAAACCGGGTGTTCGTCCAGCACTTCCTCAAAGGTTTTCTCCGGCTCAGTCACAGGGGCTGGTGGCTCTGGCTCCTCGATATGCAGTCGTTCCACCACCACATCATAAGGCAGATTGTTCTTATCGCCCGGATAGACGGCCATGGTCTCGGAATGGAAGGTCGGGGATTCGGTAGCCGATTGGGGCTGTTCCTGTCCAAAGCCGTCCTGCTGACGGGCATACATCCCGCGCAGCAAAGGCGCAACCTCATCCCAGCGGAAATACAGCACAGCCAGACGCTTTTCCTCTGCATCCATGACTTCCAGCTCCATGCCCTGTGCCGTGGTACGGTAATCGGCAATATCGCCGGTCTCCAGATTCAGTGTCTCGATCTCACCGGAATAGGCTCTGCTCAGCCAGTAGGCGATCTCGCTGTTGCTCCTGCCGGATTGCAGCAGCGTGGAAATCTGCTTTTTATCCGCTTCATCCATCAGTCCATGAGCCAATACATCCCGCAAGTCCTGATCTGCCTTGTCCGGGTCAATAGGAAGAAACTCGGTATAGTAAGCATTGCGGCGGTCTGCCCGAAGCAGCTGCTCGAACTGTTCTTTGCGCTCTGCCCGGTAGATGGGATATACCATCCCGGTGGGCAGAAGCTGTACGGTGTCCTCCCGCAGCTCGGTGATCTGATAGGCGTCATCCTCGATATACACGGTATCGCCCACGGCATAGACCGGGGCGGCTGGGTCATAGGAGGTTCTTTGCGGAATTGGGCGGCGAACTGCGTCATATTCCTCATCGGAAATGGAAACTTCGGAAGTCTGCTCTGTCTCGGCATCTGCGATCTGCTCGGCATCTGACATCACCTGTTGGATAAACGGGGCATTGTCCAGTTTTTCCGGGTCTGCCACCTGTCCGTTGACGATCCCTCTTTCTTCCAGAGCTTCCCGGATGGCGATTGGGTCGATGTCGTCAAAACGGTCCTGTTCTTCTTCGGTATAGAACCGGTCCTCCTGAATGAGCTGGGCAAGCCTGCGCTGTACCTTCGGCCAGGGCAGCTGCGTTTCCTCCGGGCTGCCGGCACGGACAACGAACAGGCTGTTGCTGTTACTGCCGCCGTATTCCTGAGCCAGCCATGCGGCGGTATCTTTTTCTCTTGCATGGTCTTTCATATAGCGGACAACAGCGTGTTTACTCTCAATATTGCCGTTCCATGCACAAAGGGCGGTATCAATATCCTCCTGAGAAAGAGGGCGCAGAAGCTCATGGAGCTTTGGATAGGTCTCGTCGATCACTTCCCGGTGCAGACGCTGACGGAACTCCGGCACATCGGAATAGAGCCGAATCAGCTCCATATCCTTAGAGCCAAGAACCGCACGGCGCACAGCGGCATTGCCCTCGATGACAGCATTTTCACGGTCGGAATGACCGCAGGCATTTCGATATGCCACATCCTCAGATATGGCGGCAGTCACCACAGGCTTATACTGCTCAAACTGCTCCCGAAGGGTAGGCTTTGGCGTTTCTTCCTCTATCTCCGGCTGCTGGGCATGAATGGCATCTTCTTCTGCCAGATCCTTTTCAGCCTGGATCTTGTCATACTGCGCTTGTTCCTGTTCGGTAAGATAGCGGCCTTTCTGGACAAGTGAGGTAATGCGCTTGGCAACCTTTTCCCAGTTCAAGTGAACATCCGGGCAGTCCTGCTTTTTATAGTGCAGTCCTTTCCCATCGTGATCTTCGCCGCTGTGTGTTGCGCCGGACAGGGCATGAGAGCGTCCGCCAATGCCATACTCGTCTTTAAGGAATCTCACTTTTTCCTTATCCGTATGGTTTTCCATGAAGAACGCATAGATACGGCCTTTTCCTCCGGCAAAACTGCTGCCGCCGGTCATGGCGGCGTCGATCTCATCCTCGGTAATGAAATGCTGGACGGTTGGCACTTGGGAAAGGTCCGAAGAAAAAGTTCTGCGTGGCAGGTCAAGATCCTTCAGGTTCTCCCAGATTTCCCTTGGCCTATGGTAATGAAAGCGCAACAGGTCACGGTCCTGCTGATAGGCAGTCCAGAAGGCAGCGTATTCTTCCTTTAGGGTTTGGCGGAAAGCCGGGTCACTCAGCTGCTCGGCAAGCCATGCAGTTTCTTCCGGGAACCCGGTTCTCTGAATACCGGACAGACAGGACAGATACCCGGAATCTCTGGCTTTATCGCTGAAATCGTGGTACAGATGCCAAAGTTTTTCTGCAAGGAGGGAGCGTTCATAGCCTGCCGCTTCTGCAAGCTCCACATTGGAGGCAAACTGGCCACTTTCCAAAAGTTCCCCGATGCGCTCTGCGGCACTCTCCCAGGAAATGACCTGGGCAGACCTGTCATAACGGACAGACTTCCCGTGGGAAAGATGGATACCATCCTCGGCATACCATGCGCTCACGCTGCCAAGGCCATTGCCGCCGTGGTACAGCGTTTTCAGTATCTCGGCAATCTCAGCGGTGGTTTTCTGCTTTTCAAAGGCTGCAACCACACGCTCCCTCTGGCGGTCTGTATTGCCGCCCAAACGCAGCACATGGTCAATATCATTCTGGGCAAAAGAAAAAGCAGAGGATGTATGCGCTACATTCTCTGCTTCATCTATGGATTGGATCTGCTCCGCTTCGGAGAGGAACAGGTTTAGGGTCAGCTGTTGATAAGCTCCGCCATCAGGATCTCCTCGGCCTGGGCTTTGCAGGTATTCATCAGCCCCACCCACTTCATGGGATCGCTGGCTTTCAGTTCCTCGGTGGCTCCCGCTTCCTTCGCCAGCTGGGGTATCATCTGCTCCAGTCTGTTCTGGGCGGTCTCGTCGATCTCCAGAAGGTGCGGGTACAGCTTCTCGCTCAGCAGCATCTGGTTGTAGAGGATGGGACGGTGTTCTTTCAGGTAGGTTTTCCTCATCCTGCCGTACTTGCCCAGGGATTTCTCCGGCTGCTGGCTCAGCTTCAGGTCGGGAATCTGATAGTCTCCGTTCTGGATGTAGGTCATGGGATTGTTCATCTTGCTTGCTCCTTTCTTGGTTGGCTTCGCGCTCTGCATTTCGGACGGTAACGCCGATCTGCCGCAGCACCTGCTGGTTGATCTGGCTGACCGCTGTTCCCAGCGCCCCGATGGTGGACGGGGTGTTGAAATCAAAGATCGCCATGAAATCTTCGTGGTCGAAGTAGCGTTCCGGCTCCAGTCCACAGCGGGACATCAAAGCGTAAGTGATGCTGACGGTGGCGGCTGCCTTGAACTGCACTCCGATGTTATACTCATCATATTCCTCCAAAAAGGAACCGTCAACGATATAGAAGAAGTCCTGCTGATGCTCCGTCCAGTATTCCTCGGCCAGTTTTCCGGCTACCTCCGTGAGCTGTCCGGCAAGATCCTCACCGGAAACATCATAGGTGCGCTCCAGCATGGCCTGCACGGAATCCAGATGGCGCTCCTCCAGCTGCCACAGCCAGGGAGTGCGGGAATGTTCACGGGTTCCGGTGTCGGAAATATCAAAAACATAGCGCAGGCGGGGTCTGTCCCCGGAATCGTCCACCAGAGCAATCCCTTTGGAACCGCGCCTTACATACCGGCCCATCTTTTCATTCCACAAATCGTACTCCGCACAGGCGGTGGCGTCCGGTCGCTGGGCATAGATCATCAGCTGCTCATGGAACGGGTACTTGTAAAGGCGGGAAGCAGTAGTGAGAAACCCTGCCCATTCCTGCCAGCTCCCCGTGAGCTGTGTTGCCACCTTGTCCGCCATCTGTGCATATAGTTCAGCTTTGGTTGGCATAGTGTTCTGTCCTCCTTTCAGTTTTGGGGTAAAAAGGTGGGGTGGCAGATCGCCACCCCATCCCTGCGGTTATGTTGTTTACTGGTCAAAATCCGGGTACAGCTCCAGTTCGGCAAACTTCTCATCGGTCATCGCACAGAGCTTCGTAAGGGCGCTGTCGGTCAGTTCCCTCAGTTCCGTTTCCTCCGGCGAAAGCTCGCCGCGCATCTCACGCAGACTGTCAATCAGCCCGGTGCGGCTGCCGGTATTGTAAATGCACATCAGGTTCATTTCCTCAAAAGTAAAGTTTCCCATATCAAATCTCCCTTTCCGCACTCTTTTTGGGTGCTGTCTTTTTGTGTTCTGTCTTGGGCTGGCCTTTCAGCTGCTCCATGACGGACTTTTTCTTTTCCCGTTCCTCCCGATGGGTGGCGGCTGCCAACTCCATCAGGGAAATGGGCTGACCGCTTCGGGCCTGCTGTTCCAGCTCTGCCACGGTCGGCTCTTTTGGGCCATTGTTGATGATACCGTCGATCATGCCGTAATCGTCCTCCAGCATCATTTCCGCATTTTTCAGCGGGTTTTCTGGCAGGAATCCGGGGATCTGGGTAAAACCAACACTGTCACAGTAATGACAGGATACCTTACCGTCCTGTCTGATCGCAACGATGTCGCTGACGCTCATGGAGGGACTGTGAAAGTCCACGGGCTTTTCCAGATTGAATTGCTGATAGAGTTTTTCCAGCTGCTCCGGCACAGTGCCAGACTCCCTCAGAGGAGCTGTGTAAATGAAGTCATAATTGCTGCGATCTATGGAAATGTCATGGGACTTTAACCAATCCAGATTCATAAAGCGCACATTCTGCGGATCGTCACTACTTACCTGATAGATGGCAAAGCAATCTCTGTTCTGAGAGAGAAATGCCTGTTCGCGTTCCTGCTGATGTTCCTGACGCTCCATGACCTTTTCGTGGAACTGAGGGCTTTTCTCCCATTCCTCATGGTCCACACCGAAAAGACCGCCATGATCCATGATTTCCTGCGGGTCAAACACCATGCTCTCCGTATTGTCCTCATGCAGCACATAGACGGTCAAACCGGCGGCATCCAGTTCCAGCGCCCGTTCTCTGGTAACAGGGAGCATCCCATCATAGGAGTAGCCATATTCCTGCATATCCGGTGTGGAGACCTGCTCATCCGGCATGGGGTATTCATCCAGTGCCTGCTCCTGCGCTTCCGGCAGCTGGGAAGAGGCAGTCATCTGACTGGTCTCTGCCTGCATCTGCTGATAGGCCGCTTCCTGCAAGGTCTCAACCATAGACAAGGGAGCGCGTCTGAGCGAAGTGCTGTCCAGATCGTTATCATCACAAATCTGGAGAACTGCCTTCATGCAGGAAAGCTCCGGCATATCCAGCTGACCACCATCCAGCTCTTTCATGGACGCAGCATCGTAAAGAGTGTAGTCCCATCCGCTGTCACAAGGTTGGATATGAAGATAGGTAGTATCGTTGATCAGAAACAAAGCCTCCTGCTGGTTGGCATCCGCCCCCAGTACCTCCATTTCCGGCATGGTCGCAGCCAGTTCCTTTACCGCTTTCTGTACCAGCGGATTGTCACGGTAATAGTCGATTGCCTGAATAGTGTCCAGGTCAATGGTCTGCCCGGTCAAAATCGGAAACGGTCCTTCATAGTCGCTTCCGTCTTTCAGCTCAAAACCAATTCCTTTGATCCCGTTCATTCGCTCTGCCGGAATTTCCTGATAGATGCGGACCGCCTCCTCCAAAGACAGGTTATCGTGGTATTCTCCGAGGTTTGGAAACTCCATGCACTCTGCCACATAGTAAGTCAGATTGCCGGTTGGCTGCTCTATCGGGGCGGTTTCCGGCTCTGCCTTTGCATGGGGATCAATCCCACGCTCTTTGCATATTTCCTTATAGTGGCGCTCAATGTCAGAGATCAAAGTGCCGGAGGTCTTATTGATGGTCTCCAAACTGGCTCTCAGCTCTTTCAGTTCCTTGCCCTGACTCCAGCTTGCAATATAGCCGAAGCTGTTTTCTCCGGTCTCAATGCCAAAATATTTGCAGACCGCATAGGAGATGCTTTCAGCCTCCACTTCCTCCGTGTGGCGATTTTTGATTGCCTGTTTTTCTGCGATTGCATCTTCCTCAACTGCAAGACGCCATTCAAACTGATTTTCGTCCACATAACGCCAATCCATATCAGAAGCAAACTGTTCGGCTTCTTTTTCTGTGGCAAAATCCAACTTGAAATCATGTTTGGTTCCACCTTCACTCTCCTGCACAACCTTCCATGACGGTAGCATTTCATATTTTTTAGGGTCATGGAGCTTGCTGTGGGCAATCTCGTGTACTGTGGCTGAAACCGTCTGAACCTCACTCATGCCCTGACGAATGGCAATTTTCTGATGATCAGCAGAAAAATAGCCGTCCGTATCAGCGGCCATTGCTTCAAAAGTAATCGGCACCGGTGCGCTGCGGCGCAGGGCCTCCATGAATGCCTCATAATTTGGCACATTGCCGGAAAGGGAGGAAGCAAGCTCCGGCAAAGGTTTCCCGTCGGTCTGGCTCACATCAAAGACCTTGACCGGGCGAAACATGGGGATCTCGATTTCTTTTTCCTCTGTGACGATCTTTCCGTCTTTATCCAAAATCGGAGCCTTGGTATCCGGGTCCAGTTTCTGCTCCTCGATTTTCTTCTTATATGGTGTGGGAGCAATGATGGTAATGCCATGCTCGCCCTTTTTTACATGACGCTCAAACTGGTCTTTCCACTTATTGTATCCGGCTACCAATGTAGCGTCCGGCTTCTGCATATAGATGAGCATGGTGTTGTTTACCGAATAGCGGTGGAAGCGGGACATGACGGACAGATAGCGCATATACTTTTCACTCTCAAACAGTTCCTTGATCCCCTGCTCGATGCCATCTGTGATTTCCCTTAGCCGCTCTCGGTTGGTGGGTTTGTTCTCAGCCATGATTTTCAATCTCCTTTCCAAGTGTGTGATTTCTGCTGTGTGTTCTGCAATCCATGCCTTTTGTTCTTCTTCACTTTCATAAAGAAAAAGGTCCAACAGGTACTCTACATAGGTTTTCTTCTGGATTGCTTCCACAAAACGGGGGTGCGGTTCTTCCTCCGGTGTCCGGGGAGAATTGTCGGCCTCCCATTTTTTCAGCAGATAGTAGTAATCGGACAGTACGCGATAACACCGCTGCCGGTCCTCCCGAAACTTTTGTGCCTCTGTTTTCTGCCGGACATATCTCCTACGGGGAGGGGCCTGACTGTCATAGATCAGGCCAAAGTCCTGTGCCAGTTTCTCCGCCGCTTCTTTTGGGGAGAGGTCAAAGAGCTTTGCGGTAAAGTCGATCACATCCCCATCTTCACCGCAGCCAAAGCAGTGGAATCGCTGGTCTACCTTCATGCTGGGGTTCTTATCATCGTGAAAGGGACAGCAGGCCATGCCATTTCGCCTGACTTTTATCCCATAAAGCTCTGCCGCTTCTCTGGTGCTGACTGACAGCTTGACTGCTTCAAATACATTCTCTGCCATGTGCCTTTAACTGCCGGACTTTCGCATAGGAGGCTGGTATCCGGCAGCTTTCGCACGCTCACTGGCGGCTTTGCGGCGTTCTGCGCTATATGGCTCCCGGACTGATACACACCGCTTGGGGACGGTAAAGTTATGGGCGTCCTTTCGGGTGATCTGGTCGGGGTGCTTTTTTGCCAGCAGTTCCAGCTTCTCCATCAGACGGGGATCGTGGGTATGGACCTCAGCCATTGGTTCTGCCTGGTTATAGAGGAGAATGGTTTCCCGTTCCACTAAAGAGAGCTTCATCGGCTGCCTCCTTTCCGCTGGTCAAATTCCAGCTTGAAGTTGGCGTACTGTCCATCGTCCTCCAAAACCACAGTGGCATCGTAGGTCTTTCCGGTTTTCTCCGAATATAGGCCTATCACACGGACACGGCCATCGTTAAGCAGTGCAGACACCACAGCCTTAGTCGGCTGTTTTTTCTTGGCAGCCCACCATTTGTTGTTTTTCCAGATTGCAAATCTGCAAGAATCATTCTGACAGAAGAAGCCTTTTTGCAGTTCTGCAACTTCACCGCCGCAGCGAGGGCATTTGCCCACCACCTCACGGGGCGGAGTGAACAGGTACTCAGTTCCCTTGATGACCTGATAAGTTCCCACCAGGTCTTTCAGCATGGTGCTGATCCCGTCCAGAAACTCCTCTGGGGCAAGCTGCCCGCGCTCGATCTCGCCCAGGCGATACTCCCACTCGGCAGTCAGAAGCGGCGATTGCAGTTGTTCCGGCAGGACCGTGATAAGGGATACTGCATCGTTGGAAGGGAGAAGCTGTACCGTTTTCCTGCTCTTTTTTCGTTCCAGAAAACCGGCAGATACCAGCTTTTCCAAAATACCGGCACGGGTGGCCGGTGTCCCCAGACCTTTTCGCTCGGCATCCTCCGGCATATCCCCTTTTCCGGCAGTCTCCATCGCGGACAAAAGGGTGTCCTCCGTAAAGTGCAGGGGCGGACTGCTTTTGCCTTCTTTGACGATTGCAGCAACAACCGAAAGAGTCTGTCCTTCGGTCAGCTCCGGCAGGGCTTTCTCTGCGCCCTCTTTTTTCGGCTCTGTATCCTTCATTTTGGCACGGTAGGCGTCCTCCAGTGCTTTCCATCCGGGGTGCTTCACCGTTTTTCCTTTGGCGGTAAACTCCCTACCGGCACACGCTGCAATCACAACGGTTTCCGAATAGATATGGGGCTGGGCCACGGCACACAGCAGACGCAGGGCCACCAGCTCCAGCACCGCTTTTTCTCCCGCAGGAAGGGCAGAAAGGTCTGCATCCTTGAGATTTCTGGTAGGGATTACTGCGTGGTGGTCGGTTACTTTCTTATCGTTGATGACTGTCTGCGGATCACAGGTAATGGCGATCCCTTTGCGAAACGGCATAGCATTGGCAACCAGATTCACCAACACCGGCAGGCTGTCTGCCATATCACCGGTCAGATAGCGGCTGTCAGTACGGGGATAGGTGCAGAGCTTCTTTTCATACAGGCTTTGCAGATAGTCCAGGGTCTGCTGGGCCGTAAATCCAAGCAGGCGGTTGGCATCTCTTTGCAGAGTAGTCAGGTCATAGAGGGCAGGCGGCTTTTCGGACTTTTCCTTGCGCTCCACCTTTTTGATTGTGACATTTGCACCCTGACAGGCTTCTTTCAGCTGTTCGGCAGCAGCTTTATCCGCCATGCGCTCCCCGGATACGGTAAGACCGGGCAGCTCCAGCGCCACGGTATAAAAGGGAACCGGCTTAAAGGTGTCGATCTCAGCTTCTCGCTGGACAATGAGCGCCAGCGTTGGGGACATAACGCGCCCGATGTTGAGGGTGCGGTGGTACAGCACGGAAAAAAGCCTTGTGGCATTGATCCCCACCAGCCAGTCGGCCTTGGCACGGCAGAGAGCAGCATCCCGAAGTCCATCATAATCTACACCTGGGCGCAGGTTTGCAAAGCCCTCCCTTATGGCGGAGTCCTCCATCGAAGAAATCCAGAGCCTTTTCATCGGCTTTTGGCAGCCTGCCAGCTCATAGACGCTGCGGAAGATCAGCTCGCCCTCGCGTCCGGCATCACAGGCATTTACTACCTCCGTCACATCCGGGGCGTTCATCAGCTTTTTGAGAATATCAAACTGCTTTTTCTTATCCTTTCCCACTACCATCTGCCAATGCTCCGGCAGAATAGGCAGGTCATCATATCGCCACTTGGCATACTTGGAGTCATAGCTGTCTGCATCCGCAAGACCGGCCAGGTGGCCCACGCACCAGCTGACACGCCAGCCGTTACCCTCCAGATACCCATCCTTACGAGCAGTTGCACCGATTACCGTAGCCAGACTTTGTGCAACCGATGGTTTTTCAGCAATCACTAAATTCATAATCTTCAGCCTCCCATTCTTCCCGCACAGGCGTGTGCAGTTTTTTCTCTATGCTGTTTTCCTCATCCAGTAGCAGGTTATAACCAAACCGGTAGTCATAGCGGTACAGTTTCCCCAGCAGGTCATTGATGATGATACGGCAAGCCAAAATGACACGAGTTTTATCCACCTGCATCAGCTGGTAGCGTTGATAATTGCTGTAATATTCTTCGTGACGGCGGGTATTGCAGGCGGCATCTTCAAGTAAACTATCTACTGCATCCTGACAACCATCTTCTTTTTCCCCTTCCATGCAGTTCAGAAGTTCCATCATCAAGGGAAAGCTCTGTTCATCCATAGGAGCTTCTACTGCAAGAAAACCGATCAAAGCGGATAAGAGCAGATGAGCCGCCGTCTGTTCTTGTTCCGTCAAAACGGCCATTGTTTTCTCCGCATTTGGCAGGATCTTTTCTTCCACAAAATCTGCCGCGTCACCGGAATAAAGCTGACGGATAGAATCTATGGACAATGAAACTGTCATGGTATCTAAGGAGAAATCAAAGGGGTCATCTTGCTTTGGCTTTCTCCGAAGTTTGTTTAACATGGTAGAAAGAATGTCGCCGCCAAAATACACAGCAATTACCAGCAGGTCAAAAACAGCAATCAGCTTGATAAATATAATCAGAACACTCATTTTTTTCGTTTCCTTTCTTTGAGCCATCGTTCCATCTCACGGTGGCAGACACCTACGCAGGGGCTTCCATAACTCCCGCAACCATAGCAGGGGTGGTTGTGGGATAAAGAATGAGGACGGGAAGTTTCCCTCCCGCCCTCCGGCCTGCGTGTCATCATGCGTTCATAGGGACTGTCTGTGAAACGGGTCATTTCACGCTGTCCTCGTCATCTTCTTCTGTGCTGCCCCCATCAGCGTCCGGTTCGTCCGACTCCTCATCCTCGGTTTCCCATTCCTCGGAATCTTCCTCGCCATAATCATAATCGTCCAGACTGTCATTGCCCTTGGTCTTAGGTTTATTCTTCATGAGCTTCATGTAGGCAAATACGCCACCGCCGCCCAGCAGAGCCAGCAGAAGAATCAGCGCAGCCGGATTTAGTCCGGCAGGCGTCTCTTTTTCCGGCTCCGGTGTTTCTGCCGGAGGTTCCGGTGCTTTGCCCGTACATTTACTCTTATCAGTTGCGCAGACCGGGCAAGCCGTATTGACTGCCCCTGCTTCACATTTTGTTGAACAGCTGCATACCGCAGGCATCTCCTCTTTGGGTTTCCATCTTCCATCAGCGCCGCAAGGTCTGCATCGTCCACCTGATTCAGAAAGTGAACAGCAGTCTCCTTGTCCTCATTCGCCCTATCAATCAGGATGTAAAAGTAATTTCCAGCTTTGGTCGTAACAGTAATAAGCTGCTTATTGCCTCCAAAATCATCCACCAATGCCGCATTCCCCTCCGGTGTAAGTGCCGGTGCCGGTTCTGTTTCTTCTACAATCACATTGCTGTCATTGGTAGAATCCTCTGCCGGTGCCGCCGGAGCCTGTTCTGACCCCTGTGCGAAAGCAGGGATCGTAAAGCCAAATGCCACAACCATTGTCAGGCAAAGGGCGGAAAGTGTTTTGCAAATTCTTTTATTCTTCATAAGCGGTAACCTCCTGATTATTTGATTCCGACAGTGCTGTATCTCTGCCGTGGTTCATTCCACCGGAAAGCATAGCGTTCAGCTGTGCTGGAGTCATGCGTAACGCACGAACCATCTGGACGATCTCCAGATTTTCTGCCTCGGTTTTCTGTGCTTCCAGCGCCTTGAGCTTTTCCTGATACTCTGCGATCTTCTCGCGGACCTTTGTAATCTCCTGGTCAATGCGCTCAATTTTGTTCTTTGCCATCGTCTATCACTCCTTCTTAAAAATCTCTGTTACCAGTTCATCAGGCCGTAGCCCTTAATGCTTTGATAATTCAGGTCATAACTTTTGATCTTGCAGGCATCGCCGGAATTTCCCTCCACGGTATAAACACGGCTGCCATCCGTACCGATCACGATACCTACATGGTCTGCTGTCCCATCCAAATCCCAGTCAAAGAAAATTGCATCTCCGGGAGCCAGATTGTTATAGCCTCTTGCACCCCATTGTCCATGAGACTGGAACCACGGAACGCCCTGCCACTCACAGCCTGCAAAGCGCGGCTCACTTTTTCCAGCCTGGTTATAACACCAGGATACAAAGCAGGCGCACCACTCCACGCGGCTGTCAAAGCCATACCAGCTCCAATAAGGATAACCGCCCACATTGCCGACCTGACGCTTGGCCAGCTCCACCAACTGCGGATTTCCGGGACGGGTTCCATTTACAAACTGTACACCGGTCAAGTCCTCGGAATTGCTCATGTCAGGGGAACCACCGCCAAACAACAGCGGCTTATTGCCCATGGTCTGCCGGTAAACCTGATACATTTCCATCTGCTCCGGGGTCAGTAACTCCGACGCCACAGCGGAAATGGGCTTGCTCGGTGAGTTTCACATTCAAAATGTAATACTCATAGGGGACTTCTTCTGAGGTGGTCTCGCCGGTCTCCGGGTCGGTGGAGGTCTCCGTGCGGTAGCGAATCTCCACTTCCTCAGTAAGCGTCAGCTGATACTGTGCTGCAAACACACGCGCCAGCTCTGCCTGAGCGCTCTGCCGGGTGTAGCCTTGCAAGACGGCAGAGAGAAATGCTGCCAGCTCATGAGGGGTCATGGCCGATCATACCAAGGTCATAGCGATACTCGTCATACCCTGGGTGGCTGTTTTCAATGTTGTCGATTCCTCCTGCAACTGGACTTCTCTGGCTGCATAATCTGCCTCCACTGCCAGCATTTCCGGGTCATCCGACGGATAGGTGGTGCCGGAGAGAACGGAACCGATGCTCTGCGCCATCATGGAGCAGGAGGACATGGTATTCATCAGCATACAGGTAATGAGGAACAAAACCCCTGCCATCAGGAAACCCTTCTTGTGGCGCATGACGAATGCCCCTGCCTGCTGTACCTTTTCTTTTACCGTCCTTGCGGCTTTTCCTGTTTTTGGATGCAGCCTGGGCGGTATTTCCAGCAGTCTGACCGGCATGTTTGGCGGCGGCATACTGCTTTTTGATGGCCTGCTTTTGCTGCCAGCGGGAAAGTGGATTGCTGGCAAACTGGGGATTTTCCTGCAAAGATTTCTGGTACAGAACATTTACATTTGCCTTTTCCAGTTGGCGCTCTGCCTGTGCTGCTTTGCGGTACGGCTTCAGCTTGTGGCTGCGATAGCCCTCCCGCACCAGATAAGCGCCGGTCTCCACCGCTTCCTCGGACTTGTGGGCGCTTTCCACGCCCACATTGTCCTGTTCTGTTTCCCGGATCTCTTTGTGGAGCTTGCCCGCAACCAGATGGACGGGAGCTTCCTTGACCCCTTGAGAAAGTTTGGAGGGTGGCTTTTTCTTGTCCTCAAAGGTCAGCTTCGAGGTCTTTTTTCCGGTATCCGGGTCGATGACCGTCTGCCTGACCTTTTTCTTTGGGATATTGGCCTGCGCCTTATCTGCTCTGGCCGCAGCTTTCTCCGCTTTACGGATCGGCTTTTCCAGTGCAGGGTCAGACCGTTCCTCATCAGTAAAGCGCAGGCGCGGCTCCTTATTCAAACCATTCTCCCAGCATGAGGGAGGACATCATGTAGTGCAGCTCTGCATAAATGGCCATTCCCACAGGATCGTTGAACATACAACCGGACAGGTAGGCGTAAAACTGTGCCACCACATCGGACAGGATTTTCGCTTCGGTTCCTTCCAGAACCAGACCACCCATACCTTCCTTGGCACGGATGGTGCTCCAGACCTCTGCCAGACGGAGCAGCCCCACCTGACCGGTCTCATTCAGTTCGGCTGCCTGATCTGCCGCCGTGCGGCACTCACTTACCGCATCGGCCATGACCGTAAGCAGCTGGCTGCGCTGGGCATTTACCGCCCTGTCAAAAAACATCAGCGGGTTTTTATTCAAAATGTTGGGGTTCATCATCATTCATCCTCCTTCTTTTTCAGTTCCTGGGGTTTGGTGGTCATAATGCGGTAAAGCTCGGTATTCTTCGGGAAGTGATCCACGAAAGGCAGAATTGTGGAGCCATAGAACAGCAGGCCCTCGCCCTCACCGGAGTGGGTCACATAGCTAAGCTGGTGCGTGGAAATGCCCAGCTGCTTGGCAAGTATCTGACGGTCTCCGCCTGCCTGGTTGAGCATATACACGAAGTCGGAGTTTTCAAAGATGTTCTCTACCTCGCGGCTGCTCAAAAGGTCTTTGACATTCTGGGTGATACCTGTCGGAATACCGCCCCATTTTCTGAATCGCTTCCAGATTTCCACCGTATAGGCGGCGGTCTGCTCCTCCTTCAAAAGCAGGTGCATCTCGTCGATGTAGTAACGGGTGGACTTGTGGGCAGCGCGGTTAATGGTAACGCGGTTCCACACCTGATCCTGTACCACCAGCATACCGATTTTCTTGAGCTGCTTGCCCAGTTCCTTGATGTCATAGCAGACAATGCGGTTGTTGATGTCCACATTGCTCTGGTGGTTGAACACATTGAGGGAGCCGGTTACATAGATTTCAAGGGCCGTAGCGATATACTGGGCTTCCTTTTCCTCCTGTTCCCGAAGCAGGTTATACAGATCCTCCAGTATGGGCATATTCTCCGGGCGCGGGTCATTGAGATAGGTCTGATAGACCAGACGCACACAGCGGTCAATGATGGTTTTCTGCACCGGCTGCAAGCCCTCCTTACCGCCCACGATCAGCTCACACAAGCTGAGAATAAAGTCAGACTTGAGGGACAGCGGGCTTTCATCATCCGAGTAGTCCAGGTTCAGGTCCATCGGATTGATGTAGTTGGTGGAGGTAGGCGAGATCTTGATGACCTGCCCATGCAGACGCTCAACAAGAGGTGCGTACTCCGCTTCCGGGTCACAGATAATGACATCATCACTGGTAAGCAAAAAGCAGTTGGCGATTTCTCGTTTTGCGCTGAAGGACTTACCGGAACCCGGCGTACCCAAAATCAAGCCGTTGGGGTTTTTCAGCAGCTTTCGATCCACCATGATGAGGTTGTTGGACAGGGCGTTGATGCCGTAGTACAGAGCCTCTTTGCCGTTCTGGAATAATTCCTGTGTGGTGAACGGTACAAAGATAGCCGTAGAACTGGTGGTCAGTCCTCGCTGGATCTCGATCTGATTGAGTCCCAGGGGCAGACAGCTCATCAGCCCTTCTTCCTGCTGGAAGTCCAGCCTGGTCAGCTGACAGTTATACTTCTGGGCAATGGAGCCTGCCTGGAAAATGTTGTTGCCAAGCTGACGGGGATTGTCCGCTGTGTTCAGCACCAGAAAGGTCAAAAGGAACATTCTCTCGTTGCGGCTCTGCAAATCCTGCAAGAGTTTTTTCGCTTCACTGCCGTAAGTAGCAAGGTCAGATGGAATGATGTCCATGTCGTATCCGGCGCGGACTGCTTTTTTCTGTTCCTCGATCTTACTGCGGTCCAGGTCGGTAATCTTGCGCTTTATCGTTTTGATGGCTTTCACCTGATCCACCGACTGAATGTGCATACTCACAATGAGCGAGCTTTCCATATCCAGAAAATCAGCCAGCAGACGGTCATTCAGCTCCGGTGCGAGAATCTGCAAAAAAGAAACAGCCCCGTATTTCTTGCCCATACGGAACTGCTTGCCGGTGCGGAACTCAAAGGAGCTTGGTGCAATAAAATCCTTTGTGGACAGACCGGAAGGGGCCAGCCAGTCCCATTCAAACTGAAATGGGAGCTGTTCATCCATGTGGAATACTGCATGAAGCTGAGAAAGCCTTTCTTTACCGTCCAGCGTTCTGGCAGCTACACCAAGACGCTTGAAGTTATTAAGTATATCGGTCTCAATACGCTCCAGACGGGGCTTGGCAGCTTTGATGCTGTCTGCATCGATACCAAAAGTCAGGTATTTGGTCTTGATGAGACCGTTGTTACCTCTGGCCAGCTGATTTTGCAGCATTGTGGTGTATTCCTCGCGGATACTGTCAAAGGCATCCCTCTGGGGCGGGATGGAAATGGAGTTAGCAAAGGTCTCCTCCGATGCCGCAAGGTTCAAAAAAGACAGCTGGAAATGAATTGAGCTGTCAAAATAATTGAGGAAATCACACCACCCCTCAAAGATTGCCGTCTTATCTTCGTTTTGGGAGAGCTGATAGTTGATGTCCTGAAACTGGATGGTCTTTGTGTAGTGGCTGTCCGATACTCGGCAGATTCCATCCGGCCACATCCGTTCATAAGGGATACTGTCCTGCGCAGATTTTCCTTTTTTGTCCGTGCGGTTAGCGCGGGCAATGGCCGCTTCGATCTGCTTCTTATCGGCGCGGGACAGCTTTTTCTTTGTCTTTACCGGCTGCACAGTTTTTTTCTCGGTTTTTCCGAACATCCGATGCAGCCATTTTTTTATTGCGGTGAACAATGTCATACACCTCCTTATCGAGCATTTCCTGCCGCTTTAATACGGCATAAAAGTTATTGGTCTGGTAGGGACGCTGCTTTGGACGGATCACAGCTACTTTGAGAATGTTGCCCACGATCTTTTCCAGGGGCTGTCCATGCTTTTCGTACATAGCCAGCATAAAGAAGGGCAGCATAACCAGCATCATACACATAGCCGCTACACTGTTTCCGGTAGGTTTTCTGAGCAAAAAGAAAAGCGGTACGCCAATAAGCGCTCCGCCCGTGAAGCAGATAAGCTGCCGCTTGGTCAGATTGAACATGACCTTTGTTTTGACTTTTGTTAAGTCCTTGGGTACGGGTACATAAGCCAATGTAGAAACCTCCTTCCGTTTTAGTGCGCCTGAAAGACTGATTTGGCGAGACTGCCGGTTTTGAACAGCGTAAAACATAGCAGTACGGTGTAGCCCACGCAGCTCCAGATTGCCATGATGATGTCATCTTCCAGAGCGATGTTCTGCACCAGCACAGCATAAATTGCCACGCAGACGATAATGAGAAACGCCTGAAAGCCCAGCGCCAGCAGGGATCGGAGGTAATTCTGTCCCATACCGCCCCATTCTTTACCCATCATTGCAGCCATTGGAACGGGAGCCACCGAAGTCACAAGGTAGATTTCGATCATACGGCCATAAATAACGATAAAGATACAGATATATAACGCCCACATAGTAATGCCAATAAAGAGGGATTGGAACCACAGTCCGAACAGCGGTCCCAGATCCATTTCCATCAGCCTCGGTTCCAGATCGGTCATAACTGAGGAAATGTCAATGGACGCATCCGAATTGATAATCCCTGCCGCCTGCGCCACTACGCTCTGCGCCATATCAAAGACGCCCATCACGATATTCCATGTGTTTGTGACAATGAGGATGGCGGCAGCTGATTTGAACACCCACTTGAAAATCATCCAGGTATCCACATCATGCAGGTTGTTCTTGTCTGCAATCATCTGGATCAGGTCTACGGTCATCACGATAGCCAGAATCACACCTGCAATCGGCACCATGATGGAGTTGGACAGATTCTCAATCATGCTGAAAATACTGCCATTCCATCCCTGTGGGGTCTGGCCTACCTGTACGGATATATCCGCGACCTGCTGATTTACACTGTCAAACATCCCCGAAAGGTTGCTCATAATACCGCCCACCAGCATTTCTTTCAGCCAATTTGTCAGGGCTTCAAGTAAGAAATCCATACGGTGTCAACCTCCTTTCCGCCGCCCCCGCAAAGCTGCGGGAGCGGCAAGGATTTCATACGGAGACGCTTAGACAGAGAAAAGCCCGGAGAGCAGAGGTACAAGGACCATGCCGACTACGGCTACACCAGCACCGGCCATGAGCTGTTTCATACCAAAATAGGTGTAAAACTCTGCTCGATGGCGGGCGGCGGCGTGTCAAGAAATTTATGGAATTTTTTTAGAACCGCCCCGGCGGGAACAGGTCAGGCCGTGACCTGTTCCACCTCCGGGATGGGTTTGAGATTAAAATGAATTTCAATAGAAATGTGTCGTGTCTTATCGCTGTCGATGTGTTCATGGACAACGATTTCTTTAATCAGACGGTTGAGGGTGGCAGCGTCCAGCTCCGTGATGTCGGCGTATTCCTGAATGGCGTCCACCCATTGCTTGGCGTCCACGGCAAGGCGGATTTCATCAGCCAGCTTCCTGCGCCCCTGTTCAACCCGTTCCTTTAGTTCAGCCTGTTCCTTCTGCGTCTTATCCAGCATGAGATTGAAGTTTGCTTCGCTGATACGTCCGGCAACCATGTCCTCATAGAGCCGCAGCACCATTTTTTCCAGTACCTCAATCCGTTCCTCGTGCTTCGTCAGGGAACGCTCCAACGCTTCCCGCTGGCCTTTCTGCTCGGCTTCACAGGTGTTGGTAAGCCGTCCGGCAACAGCTTCCCCGTCCATCAGGGCGGCCTTCGCACATTCCCGGATTTTGTTCAGCACAAGGCGGTAAAGGGTTTCGTACTCCACACGGTGCTGGGTACAGTGCTGTTTCCCATAGGCATTATAGGTCTTACAGGAATAAATCTGCTTCGGGTGCTTGTCGTTGGTGTAGCGGATAGTCAGTGATTTCCCACACTCGCCACATTTGAGAAGCCCCGCAAACAGGCTGATTTCCCCGGTCTGGCGGGAACGCTGCCGGGATTTCAGCTTGTCCTGCACGATGTCAAAGCTCTTGCGGTCAACAATCGGCTCATGCCGTTCCTCCACCACAATCCAGTCCTGCGGCTTTTTTTCCCCGATGGTGCCGATTTTGAAGCGGTAGTCCTTCTTCTGGGAAGCGATAGCCCCGGTATAGACGGGATTCATCAGGATGTCCTTGATTACCGAAAAATCCCACATATACCGCCCGTTTACCGGGTCTTTCTTTTCCCATTTAGTGCGGACATTGCGGAAGCCCCGTTCCCGGTTCCACCATGTAGGGCAAGGCACCTTCTGTTCTTCCAGCCTGCGCCGGATAAAGTTCGGGCCGTGTCCTTCCAGCGCCCAGCGGAAGATTTGCCGGACAATGGGGGCGGTTTCCTCGTCCACCAGCAGATGGTTTTTGTCCTCCGGGTCTTTCTGATACCCGAATGGTGCGTGTGTTCCCATGAATTTTCCCTGGCTTGCCCGGATGTATTTACCTGACTTCACCTTTTTGGAAACATCCCTTGAATAAAACTCATTAAGAATGTTCTTAAACGGGGTAATATCCATCTCCCCGCTGTTTGCAGAATCCACACCGTCATTGACGGCGATATACCGTACCTGATGTTTTGGGAAAAATACCTCGATATAAGCGCCACTCTCCAGATAGTTCCTACCTAGCCTTGAAAGATCTTTCGTGATCACACAGGTAACTTTTCCTGCTTCAATGTCCGCTATCATCTGCTGAAAGGACGGACGGTTGAAATTCGTACCGGAATAACCATCGTCTACATAAAAACTGATAATTATAAATCCCCAGTTCCTCTGCTTTTCTTGTCAGGATCGCTTTCTGGCTCTGGATGCTCATGCTCTCGCCCACGTTGCCGTCATCCAATGATAATCTTGCATAAAGTGCTGTCCATGTTTCTCTGATTTCTGTTGTCTGCATATTGACCTCCTGTGGTTTCTTCAATATCCAGTGACAGAAATACGCTGTCTTTATTATAGCGATTCCTGCCACCTCCTGCAACTGCTGATTTATTTTTCCGGTGAAATCTGCATCTTTTCTCATCCCACCTTTTTCTGATTTTCCAGCTTCTCCTTTACATTCTGTTTCGCCGCTTCTTCACTAACGGCAGTCAGTACCTTTTCCATGCTCTCCTTGCCGGAATAAACATGTTCCACCACATAGCGGATCGGTTCTCTCCGGCGGTTCCCTGCTTTTCTCTGCATAAAATCCCTCCATAAATACCAATGCTGGCAGAGGATTATCCCTGCCAGCACACCAAATGTCAAACTATT
>ENA-OQNL01000018-OQNL01000018.1-human-gut-metagenome-genome-assembly--contig:-NODE-18-length-25163-cov-2.449872_pt1 | contig 25163 bp, 45 predicted proteins | sample MGYA00242631_ERZ504884 | MGnify/ENA primary metagenome ERZ504884 (study PRJEB26092, sample SAMD00036395) | human gut metagenome | host: Homo sapiens | study: EMG produced TPA metagenomics assembly of...
CCCGTCAGAATAGAATTACAGGAAGATTTAAGGGACTTTCCGAACAGAAACAGGTTCTGGATCAGCGTTATAACGAGCAGTATCACGCGGCAAATACGAATCAGAACACATATGATGCCATTCGGAATCAGCAAAGTCAGATGCAGACCGTGGAAGAAGAGTACAAATGGGTCAATGCGCTTGCGGATACCGCATGTGGAAATGTGAGCGGAAAGCAAAAGATTGAACTGGAAACGTATGTGCAGATGGCGTATTTTGACCGGATTCTGCGAAAAGCCAATGTGCGTTTCCTGACGATGAGCCAGGGACAGTATGAGCTGAAACGGCAGGAAGACGGCACGAATAAGAAAGAAAAAGCCGGATTGGAACTGAATGTGATTGACCATTATAACGGAACGGAGCGGAGTGTCCGCACGCTCTCCGGCGGCGAATCGTTTCAGGCATCGCTTTCGCTGGCACTTGGCCTGTCAGATGAAATTCAGTCGTATGCAGGAGGAATCCGGTTAGATTCCATGTTTGTGGACGAAGGTTTTGGTTCTCTCGATGAAGAGTCCCTGAATCAGGCGGTGAAAGCACTGGAAGGTCTGGCGGATGGAAACTGTCTGGTCGGAATTATTTCTCATGTGCCCAAGTTAAAAGAGCGGATTGAGAAAAAAATCATTGTGACGAAAAATCGAAGCCGGGATGGTGTAGGAAGCCGGGCAGTGATCGAGTAGACCACACAGGAGATGATTGGGATTCGAGAGAATTCCTTGTCAGAAAGTACGGAAAATGCTATAATGGATCCGTTGGGCAAAAAAAGTTGAATGAACAGAGCAAATCCGGCGAATCATGCCGGCTGCCATAGAATGGAGGAAACAAATGAAAACATCAGATTTTTATATGATCTGCCAAAAGAACTGATTGCACAGGATCCATTGGAAGACCGCAGCGCTTCCCGCCTGATGCATCTGGATAAAACGACAGGTGAATATAAGCATGGTCATTTCCGTGATATTCTGCAGTATCTGAAACCAGGCGACTGTCTGGTTATCAATGATACGAAGGTAATTCCGGCGCGTCTTTATGGTTCCAAGGTCGGAACGGATGCGGCAATTGAGATTCTTCTTTTAAAGAGAAAAGAAAATGACATCTGGGAAACGCTGGTAAAACCGGGCAAAAAATGCAAGGTCGGAACCGTAATCTCCTTTGGAGACGGAATTCTGACAGGCGAAGTAGTCGATATCGTGGATGAAGGAAACCGCCTGATCAAGTTTCACTATGAAGGCATTTTTGAAGAAATTCTGGATCAGCTTGGTGAAATGCCGCTGCCGCCATATATCACACATAAATTGCAGGACAAGAACCGTTATCAGACGGTATACGCAAAACACGAAGGCTCCGCAGCAGCTCCGACCGCCGGACTGCATTTTACGAAAGAGCTTTTGCAGCAGGTGCAGGATGCCGGTGTGAAAATTGCACACGTTACCCTGCATGTGGGACTTGGAACTTTCCGTCCGGTAAAGGTGGAGGATGTCACCCAGCATCACATGCACTCTGAGTTCTATGTGGTAGAAGAAGATCAGGCAAAACTGATCAACGATACGAAAGCAGCAGGCGGCCGTGTGATCGCAGTCGGAACAACGAGCTGCCGTACTCTGGAGTCGGCAACCGGCGAGGACGGCATTTTAAAAGCCGGAAGCGGCTGGACCGAGATCTTTATCTATCCGGGTTACCGCTTCAAGATGATCGACGGACTGATCACCAATTTCCATCTGCCGGAGTCCACACTGGTGATGCTGGTATCGGCACTGGCTGGAAAAGAGCATATTATGGCAGCTTATGAAGAGGCTGTAAGAGAAAAATACCGCTTTTTCTCCTTCGGCGATGCCATGTTTATAGAATAACACCGTTTCTTACAAAAGTAAGGAATCCACATCTAGAAAAATAATTGAATAATGGGATAAAATGAAACCCAGGAGCTATGCGGCTTCTGGGTTATTTTGTTCCCGACATTCATGCCGGTATCATTTTTGGTATATGAAAGTATGAGTAAGACCATTTCTAAACACGATGGAGGAAACACGCCCATCAATCACATAAACAGAATCTAAAATAGTTTCCATGTATATTTTGAGGACATCCGGCGAAACGGTCTGTGCCAGGGCTTTATAATAAATATAATCCCGACCAATGAGTTTTTTCGTAATGAGGAGATGGCTTGCTTGCCGCACAAAATCCTCATCCGATAATGTGGAATTGGCATCGTGCGTAACCATACCAAGCCGGGTGTTAATGTCCTGAATCCTGGAGGATATTTCATTTTTCTGTATGATGAAATCCTTTTCGGTCATTGCTCTTTCGGAATAAAGGTATAAATCCTGCAATCGCTTCAAGGCACGTTCCTGCTTTTCCTTATCCTTACGGAGAGCTTCGACTTCTGGATTGACAGCAGCCTTTTTCTTGCGAGGGTGTTTTACAGCAAAGACATAGGAACTATCCGAGCCGTACCGAGATAGAAGATTGTAAAATTCATTCAGACCATCTTCCGAGATATGCTGCACGTCCTTGAATGAGCCACCATAAAGCAAACGCTCTTCAAGTTCCGCAGGGGAGTTGATGGAGGTAAAAAGAACTTTTTGCGTTGAGCATATTCAAAATATAATTTATAACAAATTCTCCAACAATCAAATCATTTACAGATGGATTATCACACTCGTGCGTTTTCCTCTTTTTCGGGCATGAGTAAGTGGTAGTGCGGAAATTATCTGCCTGCAATCTGCCGGGAGTGGAAACCAGTTTATTACCACATTTTCCGCAATAAAGGATGCCGGAGAACACATACACATTTTTTGCCCGGTGTTTTTGCCCTGGAAGATTGGCGGTTCTTTTGTTCGCATCAAGAATATCACATAATTTTTCGTGTTCTTCCAAAGTGAATATTGCAGGATGATGGTCTGGGACAAGCACCCATTCTTCCTCCGGGTTGAGAGTTCTGTTTTCAGTTCCTTTGTAATGGTTGTACCGGTAGACACCGGCGTAAAAAGGACTGGACAGTATTTTCCATACCGCAGTAGGGGACCAGAGCGCACCTGACCGGGTAGGAATTTTCTTATCGTTCAGTAACCTGGCAGTATGAATAATGGATTTATGCTCAAAATAATCTGTTTTCATAAGCTGACACACATCCGCTTCATCCTGGATGATGGAGAACGCAGAAGTTTCCGCATCGTAGGAATATCCATAAGGAATCCTGCCGCCATTCCACAATCCCTGGTTAGCTCTTGAAATCATTGTTGCAGTAACACGCTCCGATGTCATGTTGCGTTCGAGTTCCGCAAACACTAAAATGATTTTGAGCATAGCTTCACCCATAGCATTTGAAGTATCGAACTGCTCATTTTTGCTGACGAAAGTTACTCGCAGGGATTGAAGCTCTTCGTACATTTCTGCAAAGTCCAGAAGATTACGAGAGATACGGTCTATCTTCCAGACAAGTAAATGGGAGAATGAGCCGGCACGTATTTTCTGCATCATTTCTTGAAACGCAGGCCGGTCGGTGTTTTTCCCGGAGTACCCTGCATCCTCAAATATTTCGTAATCCTCAATGCCGAGGATAAGTTCACAATATGCGATAAGGTCCTTGCGCTGCATCGGCAGAGAATCCTTATCTATCTGATGGGTTGTAGATACACGAATGTAAATAGCAACCTTACGAGGGCGTTCTGCCCGGTTATTGGCTCTTCCTGCCAATGATTTATTTCTCATAATGATTTTCCCATACAACAAGAAAAGCCCCATGCCTGGGGCTATATCGTGTCGATATGCGGTGCATATTTGTTCAGCACTGCCCAAACGACATTTTTATCATCTGAACTGGCAAGCTGATAGCAAGCGAGCAAACGTTGGAGTTCCTGAACGTAAGCATCACGCTCGCTGTCATTGCCTTTGGATGATGGCTCATACAGCTTTATGATATTGTCAGTTTTTGACATAGCACACCGTCCTTTCTGAAATTATTCCGGTTTATTAAGACGCCGGTATCTGGCATAGTCCAAAGTGATTACGCGTTCATCTTGTCGGCATACTTTTCGGGTTGGACCATATGAGTGCGTAAGAAGTCCAGACACAGTTGCTGTCTGTCCGCCGGTATGTGGGAGAAAACCTCAAGAAGTTCCTGCTCCATATCGGATAACTCACTATTTTGCGTTGATGGTTTTGCGATAGGTGGATTATCGCCATATACAAAATCATCCAATGTCATGTTGAGGTGTTCAGCCATTTCCATAACAATGTCCAGTTTCGGGGATTTTCCTGCTTTCCAGCTCCCTGTATTTCCCTCTGCACGCCCTATATCACGCAGAACTTGTGTTATTGTAGTGCCTCGCTTTTCACAGGCTTCACGAAATCTATCGTATAACATAATGACCTCCTAAATAAAAAACTCAAAAAAAATGCGTTACAGGGGTTGACCTACTCAAAACTATGAGTTATAGTTACCAATGTAAGATGCATTTGAGAATGAAATAAAGATTACATACTCATTATTTTACATGAGAACCTTACAAAAGTAAAGAATAAGCGGAACCGAGAAAGGGAGGGTGCGAGATGAAGAAAAGACTTCCGCCTTGGTGCAAGTTGGTAAAGCACACCTTAATTGACAAGGACATGGATGTGTCCGAGCTGGCAACAAAAACCGGGCTGGCAAGACCATATTTATCCTCAATTATTAACGGCAGGATTTACAGCCAACCGGCAGTAAACAAAGTGAGCGATTGCCTGGGAATCAGCAATGATTACGACGCCATTTATCAACCTGCTAATAGTATAGGGCAAAGCGAAGAGAACTGACATAGAGGATGGTTACAGGATATGAACGAAAACGTGTATTTTGAGTGCAGGAAAAGAGCTGCAATACATAATGAGAGATTGAACAGCAGAGCCGGGGCGGCTGAAATACTTGGGATTTCCGAATCAACCCTTGCACATTACGAATTGGGAATAACGAAAAACATTCCTGTAGATGTGGTTGTGATGATGGCGGAGGTGTACAACGCACCAGAGCTGAAATGCATCTACTGCAAGAGCGAATGTCCGATAGGAAAGGAACTGCCAATAGCAACAGAGGCAGGGAACATAGAGGGCATTACGGTAAGAATGCTTTCAGGGTTGGAGGATGAGAAAATCGACAAAATCCAAAAAACATTATTGAGGATTGCCGAGGACGGAAAGGTTGAGGCAGCCGAGAGAGAAGAACTGAAAGAAATGGTTCAGTCTTTAGATGGAGTTTATAAGGCTATTACAGAACTGCGAATGATGGCGGAGAGGAAGTAAAAATCATGGAACTGATTGACAGACTGAAAGAAGTCCTGAAAGAAGAATTTAATATTTGCTCTGACGAGGAACTTTTGGAGGCTGTACAGTCGATGCCAGAACTTGATTTAGGGATATTCGTTACGCCGCTGAAAGGAGATAACAATGCAAAGAGCGCATAAAAGAAAAATTAAGGTCCTTGTAGTTGATGCGGCGATGATGTTTGCCGCAGTTCAAATGACAGTGTGTATGCATGGGAAACAAAGATATACTGCATCAGCGCAGGATGTATCTGGTTATGAAGTTTCTATTGAAGATAACACACAAACAATTACCACAGAGGAACCGCAGGAAACATTCAAGACAGAATATACCAGCACAATCATGAATGAAGAAATAAATGCAGATGATGCCTATATGCTTTGCAAAATAGCCATGGCAGAAGCCGAGGGCGAAGATGTGGAGGGGAAAGCTCTTGTCATGTTGGTAGTTCTGAATAGAACAAAAGCAGAGGGATTTCCTGATACGGTGTCAGAAGTGATTTACGAAAAAGGGCAATTCACACCGGTTGCAAACGGAAGATTCCAAAAAGTTGAGCCGAACAAAGAATGCTTTGAGGCTTTGCAGATGATTGTATCAGAAAAATGGGACGGCAGCCTGGGAGCAACCTATTTCGAGAGTGAAAGCAGTAGAACATGGCACAGAGATAATCTGAATTACCTGTATTCGCATGGCGGGCATGATTTTTACATAGACAGGGAGGAATGAGAAAGATGCTGGAACGCATGATAGTGAAACACTGGATAGCATTAACTGTTGGATTCACACTGTTAGGAGTGCTCATCAGAGTGAGATACAACACGCAGGGGCATTTTGCAATAGGCGGCGAATGGTTAGCACCGGCATTTATGCTTTTTCTGGAATGGCTCATAAGGATGATGAGAGGAGTGCTGATTGATGCAGGAATTATACGAGGACATAAGAAAAGACGCAGAAAAGCAAGGGTACAGCATGACAGACAGGAAGTTTACAGAACTGGTGCAGTACGCAGAGAGAAAAGCGGCAGTAGCCGGTAAGGATGAATCTTACATTCCGTATTTACTCCCGGACGTGATAAAAGAATATTTTATCAGAAATGCAATAAATGAAGTTTCAACCGGGATGATGGAATTTGAGAGATATATAAAAACACAAAAACAGGAGGTTACAGACGATGGCAGAAATGACAGAAAAACAGTGGCTTTCAGGGGTGCAGAGTTCGATTATCAAGGAATTAACTACCCACAAAGCAGCATTGCCAGCAGGATTTAATCAGGAGCGTTTCGCCTTGAATACGGTTACGGTTATTTCCGAAAATGCTGAAAGACAAAAAGAAAAAGACGGAGCTTTGCAAGCTGACATTTGAATCAATGGCAGTGTGCTTGTGCAAAGCGGCATATCTGGGGTTGGATTATTTCAACGGAGAATGTTACGCAATTCCGTATGGAGGGGAACTTAATTTTCAAACGGACTATAAAGGCGAAATCAAAATGTGCAAGAGATTTTCCAGAAATCCGATTAAGGACATTTTTGCAAAAGTGGTCCGACAGGATGATTTCTTTACAGAAGAGGTGGACGCAGGCGTTCAGAATGTAATCTACAGACCACAGCCGTTTTCCAACAAGCCAATGATTGGAGCTTTTGCGATTGTAGTTTTCAAAGATGGCTCAATGATGTATGACACCATGAGCGTAGAAGAAATCGAGAATGTCAGAAATACATATTCCAAAGCCAAAGACAGCCAGGCTTGGAAGAGTAGCACAGGAGAGATGTATAAAAAGACAGTCCTCCGCAGATTGTGCAAGCTGATTGACCTTGATTTTGACAACATCGAACAGCAGAAAGCATATCTTGCAGGCGGCGATGTGGAGTTTGAAAACGGTCAGCCGGTGTTCATTGATGGAAGAACAGCTACAGCCGCATTACCGGATAATGGCGCGCCGGTTGATGTGTTCGCGCAGATGGAGCAGGCGAAGAAAGAGCCTGTACCGGTAGAACAGTCACAACCGCAGGAACAAAGAACCGACACAGCAGGCAATCCTTTGAACAGCAGCAGGAGGAACAGCCACAGCCGATGCCTGATGGCACGGGTTTTATGATGCCGGATGAATCAGCAATGGACGATTTACCTTGGAAATAACAGGAGGATGAGAAAATGAACGAATTACAGGTAGTAGTAAAACAGGAAGTAGGAAAAATTAACTGGAATTTTGAAGAATTGAAAACGGCACTTGCCACAGAGATGAAGAAATACACTGGCATTGTGTTTGACGATGATTCAATCGCAGATGCGAAGAAAACCGTTGCATATCTTAGAAAGTTAAAGAATCCGTTGAGGACAGAAGAAAAGACGTCAAAAAGAAGTGCCTGGAGCCATACAATGAGATGGAAAAACAGGCAAAGGAGCTGACACAGCTTATTGATGAGCCTATCAATACGATTGCAAAGCAGGTAAAGGATTACGAAGAGGAACAGAAAAAGAAGAAAAAAGAGGAAATTCTTGCATACATGGCAGAAGTGTTTGCAGAATTACCGGAAACAGTTGCCTCTAAGCTGAAATCTAAGATTTATGACAGTAAGTGGGAGAACAAATCCACCACGAAGAAAACCTGGCAGGATGCGGTAAATACTGCATTTGAGAATACAAAAGGCGACCTGAACATCCTTGATGGAATTGAGGAAGATTTCAGAGAGGATGCGAAAAAGGTATATGAGAGAAATCTGGTATTATCCGAGGCGTTATCTAAGGTCCAGGAGCTTCGCAAGCAGAAAGAAATGATTCTGGAAAGAGAAAGACAGAAGAGGGAGAGAGAAGAGGCGGCAAAGCGTGAAGCACTTGCCAAAAAGGAAGAACAGCCGCAGGAACCAGAGAAAGCACCGGAGCCTGTCGCTTCTGCAGAACCTAAGACTGAAATGGGAAAGGCAATCGAAAGCATTGAAAGACACGCATATCAGCAGGCAGTAACCGGAACGATTGCTAATCCGGTAACACAGCAGCCGGGATTAAGTGGAGGCAAAAAGATTTGGACAATCCAGGTCAGAGGAAACGAAGAACAGCATAAAAAGATTCTGGATTATATCAAATTTGTTGGAGCAGAGTACAGGGAGGTCTAAGAAATGGGAATGCAGTTGACAGAAGAAAATTATTATTCAGACATTGCAAATTATGAGTATATGTCCGTATCCCAGTTCAAGGATTTCAACGGTACATATGGCAGGGTGGCTTGCGAGGAGGCTGCCCTTGCAAAACTCAAAGGCGAGTATGCGCAGGCAAGCTCAACAGCATTGATGGTTGGCAGCTATGTTGATAGATATTTCGAGGGTACACTTGATGCATTTAAGAGTGAACACACGGAAATGTTCAAAAAAGATGGAAATCTGAAAGCGGAATATGTAAAAGCGGATGCGCTGATTCAGAGAGCAGAGAGGGACGAACTCTTTATGAAATATATGTACCGGGGAAAAGCAGGTCATAATGACCGCAGAACTGTATGGAACACCCTGGAAAATCAAAATGGACAGTTATATTCCGGGAGTTGCGATTGTGGACCTTAAAGTTATGGCATCCCTTACAAAATTGGAGTGGGTGCGAGATATAGGATACTTAGATTTCGTCCGCTACTGGGGGTACGACATCCAGGGCGCAATATATCAGGAAGTCGTATATCAGAATACCGGAAAGAGATTGCCGTTCTATATTGCCGGAATCAGTAAGGAAAGCACACCGAATATTGAGATTATCCATGTACAGGATAATTACCTGAGAGAGGCGAGGGAGGTTGTAAAAGCAAATATCAATCACGTACTGGCAGTAAAGAGAGGAGAAATCGAACCTTTGAGATGCCATTGCTGCGATTACTGCCGGGAAACTAAAGTCCTGAAAAGACCGATAGGAATAGCCGACCTTGTAGCAGAAGTTTAGAGAAATTGGAGCGGATACAATGGGAAAGTCAGAGGACAAAAAGAGCTTTCAACTTTATAACGATTATATAGACCACTTCTCGCTCATGTCTGATGAGGAGGCTGGAAAGCTGATAAAGGCAATCTTCTGTTATGTGAATGATTTGCCTTGTGAAGAGCTGGCAGGACTGCCTTTAATGGCTTTCTCCTTTATCCGGTCACAGCTCAAAAGAGATAGCGACAAGTACGATGCCAGATGTGAGATAAACAGAAGAAACGGAAAGCTGGGAGGTAGACCGAAAAAGGTCAGACAGAAGAACCGAAAAACCGGATGGTATGGAAGAAACCCAGTCGGTTCTTGATATTCCTGGAATAGAGATGGCGGAAGAGAAAGCACCGGAGCAGGAAGTACCGCAGGAGCCACCAAAGAAACCGAAGAAAACAGAGTACAGCACAGATTTCCAGAGATTTTGGAGGATATACCCAAGAAAAGATGGAAAAGGCGAAGCGTATAAGAAATACAAGGCACGCCTCAATGATGGATGGTCACCCGATGAATTGTGCGAAGCGGCTGAAAAATTACAAGAAAAAACTGGTTCGAGAGAGAACAGAGAGTAAATACATAAAACACGCCAAGACGTTCCTTAGTGAGAATACACCTTTTGAGGACTTCTTGAATAAACGGGAAAATAATAGGGTTGAGGAATCACAAGAGGATGAGGGAAACCCATTCAGATAGATTGGAGGCATAGCAGATGGAGGGAACAGCAGAATTGTTCACAGGATTTGCAGAGAGGATTGCAAGAGAAAAAGGAACACAGCAGGAAATGATGCGCGAGGGAGATTATATCGAGGACGGTCTTATCCATTGCGGAAAATGCAGAGGGAAAAGACAGACCAGAGTAAAAATCCCCGGCGGTGATGGGGCAACCATTACGGTTCCTTGTATCTGTAAATGCGAGGCAAAGGCAGAAGAGGATAGAAAGAAGCAGGAAGAGGCCAGACAGGAATTACAGCGCATGGAACGCCTGCGGTCAGCAAGTCTTATTGAGAACAGATTGAAAAACGCCAACCTTGCCACATTTCAGCAGAACAAAGATAATGCACAGCTTTATAAGATAGTCAGAAATTATGTGCAGAATTTTGACGAGATGTACAGGAACAATCAGGGGTTACTTCTGTATGGTCCAGTTGGAACCGGCAAGAGTTATGCTGCCGCTTGCATTGCAAACGAACTGCTGAATCAGAAAATACCGGTAATAATGACATCATTTGTAAAAATATTACAGATGATACAGGACAAGCAGGTGGAGGAATCAGAGCTGATAGCAAGGCTGAACAATGCAAAGCTGCTTATCATCGATGATTTAGGAACAGAGCGCAATACGGATTATGGACTGGAAAAGGTTTACAACGTGATAGACAGCAGATACCTCGCAGGAAAGCCGCTGATTCTGACAACTAATTTGATGTTGACGGATATGAAAGAAAACATGGATACGAGATACAAAAGGATATATGACAGAATTTTTGCGATGTGTTTTCCGCACAGAGTAGCCGGGGCATCCTGGAGGATGAACCAGGCGGCGGATAGATACGATGAGATGCGAAAGAGATTATTGGAGGATTAAGCGATGGAAAAAGTAGCGGAGTTGATTTGTTCAACAGTGGAGGACCGGTCAATCATGACTGGAATCCTGGTAAAAAAACGGATACACAGTAGGACCGGGCAGAATCCCTAGAAAATCAGGGAAATCTTATGATTACACCTTGAAAATATACAGAGAGAAAGAGGAGGAAAAGTCATGAGCTTAGAGAAAAAGATATATCGGGAGTGGGCGTTTACAGGAAACGAATCGGAAAAAGCCAGTATCAATCGTGAAATTTACAAAGAACTTTGTGAAAAAGTACAAAAATTTCAAGATATGAAGTGGAAAACCCGGATGATTATGACATCGTATTAAAAAGAACGGCCGGATATAATCATTCAACCTATGCAGTCATTAAGAATAACACAAATCTGTCGCAGTTGGAGCTTGCCTTGATTTGCGATGATGGAAACCTTTGCTTTGGTTACACAATGGAGGGTTCACTGTTCTATATTTTTGAAGATTAGAAAGGCGATGAATCAATGATACTGGAAATAACGGAGGCTGGCGATATGAAATCAATCAAATTTACAGTACCTGGAAATCCGTTCGGAAAACAGCGACCAAAATTCGCCAGAATGGGTACATATACAAAGACTTACACGCCAAAAAAGACAACACAGCATGAAAAAGAGGTTGCAGAGTGTTTCCTGGAAGTTGCCAGAGGCAGGAGATTTAAGGAAAAGGAGCCTCTTGATATTCGCATCATAGCATATTATCCGATACCACAATCAACCTCAAAGAAGCGGCGGAAAGAAATGCTTGAGCATAGAATCAGACCAACAGTGAAGCCGGACCTTGATAATGTGGCAAAGCTCATATATGACGCGTTGAATGGCGTAGCGTGGTATGACGATAATGCGATTGTAGATACGCAGGTGCGAAAGTTCTATTCTGATACACCAAGGGTGGACGTATTCATCCGGGCAGTGGAATAGATTTTCAAATAAAACATAGGAGGATTCAAACAAAATGAGTATTTTAAATTACGAGGAAATGACACTGGAAAGCGATACATTCCAGGCGGCAAGAGAAACATTCAATCTGATGATGCAGAAGTTATTCAGAAAGATGGAACAGTCTGATATGGACGAGGGAAGTATCGACCTCAAAATCAGCATCGAACTGAATGAGGATTTCGTACCGCAGGAAGATGGAACAACGGTAAGAATCAAAAAGCCTCTTATCAAGCATAAGATTTCCACCGTTGTGCCGGTAAAGGACAGTGCGGACGGTAAGAGAGATACAGGAATGTGCCTGGTATATGATGAAAAGCTGAAACGATATGTGCTGAAATATGTTTCTACCGGAGGACAGATGAACATTTTCGATATGGAGCAGCAGGCAGAGAACGATGCAGATATTGTGGATAGTGAAACACCAGCCGTTGAGGGACAGCCTACATACTTCCTACCGGACAATCAGGCGAATGAGGAATCAGAAGAGCCGCAGGAGGAAGAGCAGGACGGCGAATCAGACGGTATGATGACCGTACCCGATAATGTGGATGAGGAAACAGATACCGACGTTCCTAGCGGCGATTACGATAGCACAGACGATAGTGGTATGCCATTACCATTCAGCGAGGGCGATGATGATTACCCATACGATGACCCGATGGAGGAATAGAGATGTTCAAGAGAGAAAAGAGAATGCATAGCTTTATTATCAGAGCACAGGAAATCCTTGCAGATGGAAAAAGAGAAGAATCGGCAAAGATGGTCATTCAGGGGTTACAGTATTACTCCAATAAAATTATCGGAGCGGTACAGCCATATTCCAAAGCGGATGCAACTCTGTTGGTAATTGCGTTGAGATACCTGGCAGACCAGGTGGAAAAGAAAAACGGTTGCGCATTGGCAGTAAAAGCATTAAGCAAAACCATTGAATTTCCTGAACTGGAAGAGGTCGAAAAGGTAAGGAAAGCAACAGAGGGTTTGAGCAAAGAAAGTGAATAATCAAGATTCAAGCCTTGGAAAGGAGGCGATAAAGGATGAAAAAGGCGAATCGTGGAAATTTTGGAACCTGTGCAAAATGCCGCCAGCAGATATTATGGATTAAGACCATAAACGGTAAGAATATGCCAGTAAACGCAAGGCTGATAACATACCGGGTTCCGAAAGAGGGAAAAGGAAAAGAGAGAATCGTCACACCGAACGGTGAAACGGTAAGCGCGGAAATTGTACAGCCTGGGACGCAGGATGCCACCGGCGTAGGGTACATTTCACATTTTGCCACTTGCCCGGTTGCTAATATGTTCCGCAGAAAATAAAAAATAGAGCCTCTTGCAATACGATGATTGACAATCGGCTCATAAAACACAAAAACTACTGTCATTTTATTATGACAATTCCGAAAAGTCAATCTGTAATTGTAGGAGGTCAGAGAAAGTGGGAAAAGCAGAAAGAAGAGTATCACTCACGAAAGAGGAAATAAAAGCACTCTGTGAGGAGGCTGCCGATAAAGCAGTTGAGAGAAGCGAAAAGGCAAGAAAAAGAGTATTGCGCAGGAAAAGAAAACCCTCCTGTATAATACCAAAAAGCTGTTAGAGAATTACACGAAGCTGAAAGACTATGCAGAAAAGGCAGTCTGCACTATTGATGAGGCAGAGCAGGTGGATGAGAGCATCGTAAATATGGATGTTCTGTACGGATTCAGAATCTTTGATGAAGATAAAACGTTACATAGGCAGTTAAAGGGAATCAATGCAGTAAAATTTATGCTTGCACACGTAGACCGGATGCTGGAAGTGTACCAGAGAGAGTGCGAAACCTCATCGAATGAGATTATACAGCGCAGATGGAAAGTCATTCAGATGATGTACCTTGACAGAGAGAAAAAGAAGAGCACAAAGGAAATTGCGGAATTTTATAACATGGAATTGTCCACAATCCAGAAAGATGCAAAAGAGGCACGAAATGACCTGACGGTGCTATTTTTCGGCTTAGATGCTATGATTTTGCATGATTTTGGGAACCCGATGGATAAATAAAAAACCGTTCGGTTTATTTTGAATCCGTTTTTTCCTTTGACCGTCAATTCGACCGATGATATAGTGTATGGTGCAATCAGAAGAAGTTTTGATTGTAAAGAATGTGGCTGCTGTACTCGTTCTTTTTCTCGTGTGGCAGGAGAAATACCTGCCACGCTCCTAAAATTAAATATCAGTAACATGAAAAGTCATATCTGAACATGGTATGGCTTTTTGTTTTGTCCGGAATGAGGAGCGCAGAGGATGAACAGACGCAGGAGCCGGGGAAATGAAAGGAGCGAGGCAATAAATGAACAGCAGCATTGAAATTGTCATGCGGAAGATTGGAGAACTGAAACCGTATGAGAACAACCCAAGACATAATGATATGGCGGTGGATGCAGTAGCAGCATCTATTCAGCAGTTTGGATTCAAAAATCCAGTTATCATTGACAAAGATGGAGTGATTGTCGCAGGACACACCCGATATAAAGCGGCAAAGAAGCTGGGAATCACCGACATACCATGTATCAGTGCAGATGATTTATCGGACGAGCAGATTAAGGCGTTCCGGCTGGCAGACAACAAGACCGCAGAGCTGGCAGAGTGGGACGAGGACTTACTGGGAAAAGAAATGCAGGGAATCATAAACATTGATATGAGCCAGTTCGGATTTTCTGTTGGGGAGGATGAACTGGGAGAGGAGATGCAGGACGATAAGTACACTCTGAAAGTCAAAATACCGCAGTATGAAATTACAGGAGAGTGCCCGGAAATATCTGATATGCTGGATAGCAGCAAGGCGGATGAGCTGATACAGGAAGTTGAAGCCACAGACATCCCGGAGGAGATAAGGGAGTTCCTGATACAGGCGGCACGCAGACATAATGTATTTAATTACCGGAATATCGCAGAGTATTACGCACACGCAGAGCCGGAAGTGCAGAAATTGTTTGAAAAGTCCGCACTCGTAATAATTGATGTGAATGATGCCATAGCAAACGGATATGTGCAGTTGGCAACTGACATCACAGACATTATGGAGGGCGAAGCCGATGAGGAATGATTTCGCAGTTTTCATACTGACACATGGGCGAGCCGATAATGTGGTTACGGTTCCTGCAATTAAAAAAGGCAGGATATACCGGTAAGATATATTTCATCATAGATGATGAGGACGAGCAGGCAGAAGAATATAAAAAGAACTTCGGGGCAGACCGAGTGATTATATTTGATAAGCAGGCAGCATATGACCGGGCAGATACGATGGATAATTTCAACGACCACAGGGCAATCATTTATGCTCGCAATGAATGTTGGAGGATTGCGGAAGAACTGGGGCTGAAATACTTCTTGATGCTGGATGATGATTACAAAAGCATTGATTACCGGTACGAGGAAGATGGAAAGCTGAAATATAAGCCATCGCATGATTTTGACAGAGTGTTTGAAGATATGATTCAGTTCCTGGAGGTGTCGGGAGCTGATACAGTGGCATTTTGCCAGGGAGGAGATTTCGTTGGAGGAGTAGACGGAGGAAACTTCCACAAAGGATTATTACGAAAGGCGATGAACAGTTTCTTTTGCAAGACAGATACGCCGATAGAGTACAGGGGAACCATGAACGAAGATGTTGTGACATATACAACATTGAGCAGCCGGGGACACCTGTTCTTTTCAAATACACAATATTGCGTGGTACAGTTGCCAACCCAAAGCCTGTCGGGAGGAATGACAGATGCGTATAAGGAGGGCGGCACGTACCTAAAAACCTTTTATGCGATTATGAGTATGCCGAGCGCTGTAAAAGTCAGCATGATGTATACCACGCACAAGAGAATACACCACAGGATAAACTGGGAACACACAGCCCCGAAAATCCTGAATGAAAAGTGGAGGAAAGAGAGAAAGGAGGATACCTAGAAAATGGAGAAAAACATAACAGGCGAAAAGATGCTAAGCCATATAGACAGGATTGCAGGGGAAAAGAAACCCATAAACAGCAGATATATTCCTCACAAATTATTGCAATAACAGATGTCCCTATTGCACCTACGGACGGTGGGAGCTGGATACAGGGGCGCAGGCAATGAGATATGAGGATTTTATCACATACGCAAAAAGACTGGCAGTTATGGGTGTACAGGGATTTATACTGACCGGTGGAGGAGAGCCGACCTATCAATCCTGATTTTGAAAAGATTGCAGGATGGCTTACCGAGAACAATTTCCAGTGGGGAATAAATACGAATTTCAATAAGCTGGTAAAGGTCAAAACCGAATTACTTGAAAGTGTCCCTTGATGCGTACAGCAATGAAAGCTATGAGCAGTTGCGAGGCGTGGCGGCATATGAAACAGTCCGGGAGAACATAAAAGCGTATGCAGCATGGAAAAAAGAAAACAGTCCTGGCACATCTCTTGGAATCCAACAGCTTGTAAAAGAGCCGGAGGATGTAAAGAGATTTTACGATGCAAATAAGGACCTGGACGTTGACTACATGGTTTTCAGACCAGTGGAAAGCACCGCAGGAAGTTACTACAGGGATGAGAGGAAAAAGAGAGATGCGGAGGAAATAAAGAAAATCGTATCGGATATGGCGATGGATGATGAAAGGGTGACGCTCAATTTCAAATGGGGATTACTCGACAGGCAGGAAGAGAGATGCACCGCAAGCTGGGCGCAGATGGCTTTAAATGAAAAAGGCGAAGTCATGTACTGCTGTCATAAGCCGTATCAGATTATAGGTCATATCATGGACGAAGATATTCTGGCAAAGAAAATGGCGGCGGTAACGGATATGTCAATGTGCGACATACCTTGTAGAATGACAGCCCCTAATCTGGAGGTCAAAAAGATGGAGCAGGCGAGAAAGGACGCTTGCTTTATTTAATTTTATCGGAGTTGAGAACGAAGCGAGGTGGTGGCATTGGCAAATGACGAAAATCTGATACCTATGAACCGCCGAACAAAGAGCGAGCAAAGAAAAATCGCCACAGCAGGAGGTAAAGCATCCGGGGCAGCGAGGCGTAAGAAAAGGGATATGCGAAAGGCAGCCGAAATGCTGTTGAATATGCCGGTATCGAATAAGCAATCGACCATGAAAGCCACGCTCACAGCTTTAGGGATTGACGAAGAGGATATGGACTACAGTATGGGAGTGATGGCGGCAATGTTGGTGCAGGCGGCGAATGGAAATGTAAATGCTGCAAAGTTCCTAAGAGATTCAACACTGTTCCATCCATCAAAAGAATATCTGGAAAACCTAAAATTGATAAATGAGAAATACCTTGCAAGCAGGGGAATGGAGTACAACTCGAAGAAAACGAAAGTATTCAGCATTAAAGAGGGCTTTACATTCCTGGGATTCAAGTATCGGTTGACGGATACTGGAAAAGTTATCATGACAGTCAGCTCGGAGAAAGTCAAAGAAAGGCGCAGAAAGCTCCGTAAGCTGGTGAGGAAAGCCAAAAGAGGCGAAATCACAAAGGCGAAAGTAGATGACTGTTATCAAGCATGGAGGAGCCATGCGAGCAAAGGAAATTCCTTTCACCTTATACGCCGCATGGACAAATTTTACAAGAGTTTATGGAATGACCAAGAAACGGAGGTAACTGACAATGAGAATTAAGCAGATGGACGGCAGTATTTATGATAGCCGGGCGAATGAAAACCTGCGTGCAACAGTTGCAGAGCAGGCAGCCACGATTGATTATCTGGCTATGATGGCAGATATTGATATTCCGACAGAAGATAAAAACGAAATGGGAGGCGTAGACGATGAGTGATACACAGAACATGGAACAGGCGCAGGAAGTACAGCACAGTCCTAAATTTGAGGACATCAAAGGTTACCATGACAGCGGTTTCTGGAACGCCGCCATGGTAAAAAATGCTGTCAAGAAAAAGAGAATCACAGCAGAAGAATATACGGAGATTACCGGAAAGGAATACCAGTAAGAGGAGGGAAAAAGCAGGTGCTTTGCAGAAGTCCACCTGGCATAATGCCTTATGAATAAAATATCGATACCGCCCTTGTCAGAATATTACAACTTTGACCGGTTGGAGGATGCGGCAAGGGAATTACATCTGAATACAGAAGAGCAGGAGAATGAAGAAAAATTATTCAACCTGCATAACCATTTGATATGGCATTCGTACCGTCCTTTCGAGGATGCGCTTACGGATGCCATTTTCAGTGTTGTTATTCAGAAAATAATTGAGGATTACAACCTTACTCCGCAGGACGCACCGGCTGACTACCGGGATTTGTTGGAGTGAGAGAAAGGAAGTATAGGACAATGGATTTATTTTCATTAGCCATCGCCATAGGGATTCCATCGGCAATCACAGGTTTTTGCTTTTGGTGCTTGGAACACCACATGGAGAAGCGAGAGGAGCGGGACAAGGAGGAACGCAAGAAAAGGCAGAAAGAGCAGGACGAGAGGGAACAGGCGAGAGAAAAGGGCGAGCTGTGCATCATCAACTGCATAAATGCCTCGCTTGCGCTCGGAGAAGCCACAGCAAAAGCGGTACAGCGTATCCCTGATGCGAAATGCAATGGAGATATGCACGCCGCCCTGGATTATGCTCAGAAAGTGAAGCATGAACAGAAAGATTTCCTGAACTCCCAGGCTTTACATCAACTTTACTGATTGGAGGTTGCGGAGTGAAGGAAAAAGAAGAGTTAACTAAAAAATAAAAGTAAAGCCGCCATTCTTGGATGTGGGAGCATACCAAAATGATTGTGAACTGCCTGTCGGTATTGTATGTGCTGAACTGGCTGTATTCCCTGGTCGTGATTGTGGTTGCGATAAAGGAAACCGGGCAATTCAGCTACCTAGATACTCTTATAAGCGAAACGAATGAAACGTTCCGAATTGTGGTGGGGGCGAACATAGTCAAAGCAGGTGTTGAAAACATATTCAAATACAACGATTTTGGCGGCAAGGGTTCCCGGTATATGGGGACCAGTAACAGTGAAAATGAAAACATAGAAAATGTGGAGGACAACAGAGGATGAATGACATTATTTTTGAAGCATTAAAGTTACTGATTATGGTTTGCGTGGCTGTGATTGCCAGATACGTTATTCCTTGGCTTAAAAGCAGAATCGAGCAGGATAAGATGGCAGCCATCGAAAAGATGGTTACACAGGCCGTACTATACGCGCAGCAGGTACTCACATCAAAGAGTGGAGCCGAGAAAAAAGCTATTGTTACTGACCTGCTAAAAGAAATGCTGACAGCAAAGAATATTTCCATTACTGATGAACAGCTTAACATTTTGATTGAAGCGGCTGTCAAGCAGATGAAGATGGAGGAAAACGCAGGAATCGTAATCGAAGCAGTAGACGAACAGACAACAAAAACTGAATAAAAGACAGGAGATGATACCATGTCGCTCAAAGGAAATAGCAATGAAGAGCGCATCTGGAATTTTCTGATAAGCAAGGGGCTTAATCCATTTGGTGTTGCAGGTTTGATGGGAAATCTGGACCGAGAAAGTGGGTTGAGCCCTATTAACTTGCAGAATACCTACGAGAAAATACTGGGATTTACGGATGATACCTACACAACATCCGTAGACAATGGCGATTATCAGAATTTCGTACATGACAAAGCAGGATACGGCATTGCGCAGTGGACGTATTGGAGCAGAAAACAAAACCTGCAGAAGTATGCGCAGGAAAAGGGAGCCTCCATCGGTGACCTGGAAATGCAACTCGAATTTCTTATACAGGAATTGAGCAGCAGCTATAAATCTGTGCTGAACGTGCTGAAAACAGCAACGAGACGTTTCCCAGGCATCAAATGCCGTACTGCTTAATTTTTGAAAAACCGGCAAACCAGGGAAGTTCCGTACAAAAAGAAAGAGCCGAATGCGGACAGAAATTTTATGACAAATATGCGTCTGGAAAAAGGAGGAACATCTATCATGGGAAAGACGATTACAACAGGATGGCTTTCAGCCGTTATCAATGGAATTAAAATCAAATCTGATTGAGATGCAACCTGGATAATTACAGCAGCAGGTCAAGCAGAGATGCTTCATACGTGACTATGCATTACACAGGAAATAATAAGGACACAGCAAGGGCGAATGCAAACTATTCGGTGGAGCCGGAAGAAATGCATCCGCCCATTTGTTTGTGGATGATACGGAAATCTACCAGAGTGTACCGTTAAATTCTGTAGCATGGCATTGTGGAGCGCAGACATATAAACACGCATATTGCAGAAATGCAAACAGTATCGGTATTGAGATGTGCTGTACCGCCGGAAATTATAAGATTTCCGAAAAGACTAAACAGAACGCCGCATATCTGTGCGCGTATATCTGTAAAATGCTTGGCATCAGTGCAGGCGAAGTTGACAAGTATGTACTCCGTCACTGGGATGTTACAGGAAAGAATTGCCCGGCACAGATGGCAGGAAGTAACAATGCTGAATGGGTAGCATTCAAAAATATGGTAAAATCCATCCTTAATGGTGGAGGAACCGGCAACAGCACTTCCGGTGGAACGCAGACAAAGCAGATGTACAGAGTGCGTAAAACCTGGGCTGATGCAGCGAGTCAGAAAGGTGCATTTACGAGCCTGGAAAACGCAAAAAAATGTGCTGACGAAAATAAGGGTTATAGCGTATTTGATTCCAACGGAAACAAGGTATATCCGGCATCGGCAAATACCGGAACGTCATGCAACTATGTGGTAAAAATCACAGTTGATGGATTGAGATACAGGGACAATCCTGGAACCAGTGGAACAAAGGTACTGGGATATTTGAAAAAGAATTACAAATATACAGTAGTGGAAGAACGCACTGTAAATGGCGTAAAATGGGGCAAGCTGAAATCTGGCGCAGGATGGTTTTCGTTACAGTCAGAATATTCTGTACGCTGTTAATGCTTGACAAATAAGGAGAACGGACCTCTCTATCACACAAAATGTGGTGGAGGGGTTCTTTTTTTATACTCGAAAATATTATGCATATATGGTAGACTGTAGAAAAAGCCAGGAGGTCTAAGAGGAATGAGAAAAAGACATTTTTTATTATTGGCGTTTGCCATAACTGGTCTTGCCCTGAACGGATGTTCGGGGGAGGGGGGTACAACGGATGTTGATACCTCGCAGACCGAGAGCGTAGCGGAAAGCGAAAGTAGCGAAGTAGAGCCGACATCGACGGTAGAAATGCCGGACGGATTCACAAAAATAACGCAAGAACAGGCTGAATCATGCCCGGATGGGGATGGAGCGGTCAAAGCTCTGGAAACGGCTTTACAGTCGATTGGAGTAAAGAAAGTTTCTGATTGCTATTGGGGGAATTACAAGACAGCCGGAAGTGTTGTCGATATGGAGGCTTACCTTATCACAGATGCACAAAACCTTATCGTCAGATGCCAGTACCTGAATAATAACTGGACGGTTGTTTATATCACTGACAGCGAGAACGGACATTTGTATTATCCTACAACCGGTAAGGATGCGTATAACTACACAACAGGGGAATTGATAAAGCAGGAAGAAACAACAGAGCCTGCGGCGGTAGAGGACACGCAGGAGGAATCCAAAGAGCCTGAAACGCAGGAAGTACCACACCGGGATGGAATGTACGGAATCAGTGACAAGAGCTGTCACGATATAGATGCAACCTTTTCCAGGGATAAAGTGCGGAATGATGTTACTGGAAAGTGGAGAGTGTCTGCCATTTCTGCGGATGTGCAGATGGTGGAATACGCAAAAGATTACTACCAATGGAAATTTACGAACGATGATGAGATTCACTGCATTGTGAATTTTTATAATAATACAACAACGAAGATACAGTATCTTAGCGGAAACCTGTTCGTTACGGTCCATGAGTATGTAAAGGGAGAGGAGCACGATGCTAACCTGATGTTCAGTGGAACAGTCCTCCAGGATTTTATAGTTTATCTCGATAATGGAGATATTGAGCAGATACAATAACAGAGTTATCCCCATAGTTATTCACATTATCCACAAAATATTGAGTTGATAAAATAATCGTTTGGTAACCGACCGATACCGAACGGTTATTTTTTTATGCGTTCGGAAAATTTCGGTTTATTTTTTGAGTTTGTACCAGGTTCAAACCTGGACTTCAAAATTTGTACCACCAGTACAGAAAACCGAAAAACCGAACGGTTATTTTCTTACAATCCTTGAAAGCCGCATAAAATAAGGATTTTCTGATGATTCATTTCTAAAATAAAAACCGAATTACCGAACGGTTATTTTCTGAACCGAAAAAACCCGATACAGATACAGAAACAGATAAAGATACAGATATATAAATATATTTATGTTCATTTGTACCTCAAAAACTTTTTCAAAAATTGTAAATAAGCATATTGACACTACTAACCTACGTGTTATTATAATGTCAATAACTCAATAAAACGAGTTGGAATAAACCAAGGCAGGAGGTTAAGAGTACATGGAGGAATTTGAAATGACACAGACAGAGTTGATTTTATTTTTAGAAACATTAGCAGAAAACGTGGAGCTGAAAGCAAAGACCGGAGAAGATGCCGCAGGCATCATACGAAAGAAAATTGAGGTATTAAAAAAGGAAACCCCGACACCTGGTAAGTAAGAGGGTTTCCAATCCGTAATAAGGGTAAGGCGGTTCCTGCCACCGCCAAGCCTTACCCTTTTATTATAGCAGGGCGGTGGAAGAAATCAAGAGCGGAATGCAGGAGGACATAGAGATGGCAGCAACCAAAGAGCAGGAACGGAAAGCGTTGGAAAAAATCAAAAAAATCGTGACAGACCTTGGAGAGGATAGCTATATCAGCATGGCATTTGAGGGATGCTTTGAAATTGCCGAGGGAAACATTGAAAATGATTTCGGATGCAGCATGAAACAGAGAGCCGAAAGTTCGGCGGCAGAGGCAGCAAAATATAAAGAAATGTACGAAAGTGCAGTGAAAGATTATGAAGCAGAGAAGAGAACTGTCGAAGAACTTGAACAGAAAGTTCTCACGTTGGAAGAGGCTGGCGCAATAAAAGCTATTCTTATTGATAGCAAGACGGAGGCGATAAGAAGAACAGAAGAATCCGCCAGAAAAATTGTTGAATTTGCGGACAATCCGGATAGCGCAGAATTTAAGCAGGCTGTGCAGGACAACAGACATAACAAACAGTTGGTTGAGGAAAGCGAAAAACTTATCCAGAGGATTCTTGATACTATGTTTTAGGAGGAGCAGAGCTGATGAAAAAGTACAGAGTAAACGAGAGCGAACATTTCAACCTGTATTCGATGCACGATAAGCTGAAATGCATCGAAATTGACATGCAGGAGGCACCGGCACACACATATACAGACGAGCAGTGGGATGAGGTCCAGGAAAGAATCAGCGAAGTCGAGGAGCTTATGGAAAAGGCGTATTGCGTGGGCGCATTGGTGGACTGGCCAACCTTAAAGAGAATCAGGGAGATTAAAGAGGAACGGCAGTTGATGAGATACAACGCCTGCATGGAACAGGGAGCATCGGAGAAAGATGCAGCAATGGCATTTGAATTATAAAACAGTTACCCGCCCCGGAGGGTACGAGGGCAGAAAGTGAGGACATACAAATGATGGCGAATATTGTAGCAATGTTTCATTCAGCACTGCATATGGATGATGGATACGTGAATCATATCGCAATAGTCCAGGACGTTGATGGATACCACAATCATTTTCTTTATGATGAGGACAAGGGAAAAGGAGCCGCAGGGACAGGACCATTCAAAACAATAGAGGATGCGAAACAGGATGTCATAGCACATTACCCTGATGCGAAAGAAAAGAAAATCTCCCCGGCAGGGTACAGGTATTACAGCACACAGCGTCCAATCATGCCGGGAGGATACCCGAAGCCAAAAAATAACGAAGTCCTGGAGATTGAGAACTTCGACAATAAAAAGTTTGTTGAGGAAGTAGGCTGCCAGGCATGGGGCTATATCGAATACAAAAAGCCGCTCGGACATTTTGATGTTATCAATTATGAATTGGCTGCTGTAAAGATTAAAACATTGCATCTGAAATATATCGGCAGGGATGATTGGGGACGGTACGTGTATGAGGATGAAAACGGAAGCTCTGGAAGAATACAGACTGTTGCAGTCCGAGAGAGTGCTGCGAGGAAAGAGGAGATACGCTCAACTCATCCGCAGGCAACGAATTTGACGGAGAACCTGATTGCTTCATGGCGGCTCACATTAAAGTTGAGTATTTACCGGAAGAGGGAGGCGAGCAGGATGGATAAAGAAAATACCGGCGAACAGCCGGCGAAACTGTACCGGAATAAAGAAACAGGAGAGCTGTTTACATATCGGGAAATGTTGAAAGAATGGCGAGAACGGTACGAGGGGATTAACCCTGCCAATGGATTTTACCAATACCACTGGCACACAAGGTACGATTACTTAGGATAACGGAACAGGAGGGCGGAAAGTGAGAACGATTGATTTACTGTATCAGGCATATGTCGATGAGCGCATGGAGAGCGCAGAAAGCGGAGAGGAGCAGGAGGCGATTCGCCAGTTTAGAAATATATGCAGCAAAGCAGATAACAGCCTTATGAAATTGCAGGGCGATATATGGGACAGTATGGTCCAGTATGGAGATAGCAGAGAAAAGCAGGGATTCATCGCAGGCTTTATGATGGCGTGTGATTTATTCAGAACAGGAGGTACAGGGAGCTATGACAGTAAGGGAAATGCTTAACAGTGCAAGCGATAATGCGATAGCAAGTGCAATATTGAGAGGGGCATTCAAGAAATGCGCGTACTGTATTTATGATGATGCGATTGCACATGAAGCTGGCGAGCGAGCGTGTCCGAATCCGTACACAGGACAGTATTGCAGAGAGGGAATAAAGAAATTTCTTCAAAGCGAGGCAACAGAAACAAAGGCAGATAGAATCAAGAAAGGCAGATAGGAGGCGTGAGGCATGGAGGATTTAATTCTACACCCTGATATTGCAGAGCCGGTAATGACGTTGAGCGATAGAGATATGGGGACACTCTTCAAAGCGCTTATGATTTACAGATGGAGGGGCGAAGAACCAAAAGACTTGAGTGCGGCGGCGGATATGGCATTTATATTCATTCGGACAAAAATGGATATGGAAACCGAGGCAAGAAAAGAATACTGCCGGAAACAGCAGGAAAGAGGAAAACTTGGAGGCAGACCGAAGAAAATCCAGAGGAAAGCAAGGAAAAGAAATAAAACTCATTTTTTGAGCTTTTTGTAAATAAAGGTATTGACACCTACCTACTACGTGTTATATTAAACTCATAAG
>ENA-OQNL01000020-OQNL01000020.1-human-gut-metagenome-genome-assembly--contig:-NODE-20-length-24676-cov-3.493095_pt1 | contig 24676 bp, 23 predicted proteins | sample MGYA00242631_ERZ504884 | MGnify/ENA primary metagenome ERZ504884 (study PRJEB26092, sample SAMD00036395) | human gut metagenome | host: Homo sapiens | study: EMG produced TPA metagenomics assembly of...
TTATGAGTCGTACGCTCTAGCCAGCTGAGCTACCCCGCCAGAGAGCCCCGAGTGAGAATTGGACTCACGACCTCTTCCTTACCAAGGAAGTGCTCTACCACTGAGCTATCGGGGCGTGGCGGATAGTGGATTCGAACCACTGAAGCACGAAGCGGCTGATTTACAGTCAGCTCCCTTTGACCGCTTGGGAAATCCGCCAGTCTGTTTCCCGCCGCGGTGTTTGACCTCAACAGGCAACTTGGCTATATAACCACAGATTTTCCAGGTATGCAAATCGGCCCCTACGCGAACCTTGTTTTACCGCGGAATTCTGCGGTTTTATCGGCGTGTCTCACAGCGTGTTTTCAGGGCCCGCTTCGGCCCTGCAAACAGCCCCGACCAAGGCTGCACCCCGCACTTCACCCAATCATTTTTTCTTATATGGTGTTCCAGAACCTTGCAATGGCGCGGTTTTCGAGTGGCGTCGCCTGCTTGCGGCGGCACAGCGCATGCCGGCATGCTGGGCGCATGGCTTCTGATCTTGTACATCACGGACAATCATTCGACGACCAGCCGCTCGGATTCGGCACGCTGGCCATTCACCTCGGCAACGGGGTCGACGCCGAAACCGGCGCGATCCGTCGCCCCATCACGCTGGCGAACACCTACGCGCTGCCCTACGACGCCTCGGCCTTGGCGATTGCCAAGCATCTCGAATCGCTGGATGTGGTGCGTTTCGTGGCGTACCCCGGTCTGGAATCGCACCTGCACCACGAGGTGGCGGCCAGCCAGCTGGCCCGCCCGGACTCCGGGTTCGGCGGCGTGCTGTCGTTCGGCCTCGACACCGACCACGACGGGCACAACCGATTCGTTTCCAAGCTCAATGTGATTACGTCTGCCGTCTCGCTCGGCCATGACCAATCGCTGATCGTGTTCCTCGGTGAGGATGACGAGCGCCAGTACCTGTACCCGCCTGAGTTCCACCGCGGCTTCTTCCGTCTGGCCGTGGGTCTGGAGGATACGGACGATTTGATTCGCGATATCGATCACGCGCTGGCGGAGGCCGGATTCGAGGTGTGAGACCGCACCGCGCGCATGATTTCGGCCTCTTCCGCCCTGCTGCCGCCGTCAGTGAGTCACAAGATGGCTCGGTGACGACGATGGCAGGGCTTTTACGTCGGCACAAGGACAATACCTGGTGGTCTGCCGACGATGACGGCACTTATCGTCGGCAGACCGCCAGTTTTTGGACCGTCGCCGACACAGAACGCCGATTTGCCGTTGGCAATGGTCCAAAAACTGGCCCGATAACGACACCAACGCGGCTCAGCATCGGCACATCGCCATTTCGTGGCCCACTGCCGACGCTGGCCTCAGGCCACGGCACTCAGCGTCGGTAGAGAGACAACCATTGGCACAGCGCGACGACACCACGAACCTGCGACACGGAAAAAACAACATACCGTCGATCTACTGCCGTCTTGTGCAAAATGTCTTAAGCCGCTCGGCCAAGTCGCCAACTGAGCCTCTTCCATAGGGACCCCAATCCGTTACCCAGTGTAGATGCGGTGCAACGCCGAACTCAACTACGTTGCGCGCATGCACCTTTATGCATAGCAGGCATGGCTGGGCGTTTGGTGGGAGCAGCTTTCGACTCCCCTCTCTGAGGGGGAGCCCCCTTTCCGCCTAGCAAGAGAAAACCCCGCTATCCGCGGGAACAGTCGGGGTTGTTGAAGTTCGCTAGGCGACTAATCAGCCGAGGATGGCGAGAATGTCGCGGGCGCCGACGATGAGGTAGTCCTCACCCTCGTAGTGGACTTCGGTGCCGCCGTACTTGGAGTACAGCACCTTGTCGCCGACCTTGACGTCGACCGGGATACGCTCGCCGGCGTCGTTACGACGGCCCGGGCCGACAGCCAGGACTTCGCCCTGCTGCGGCTTCTCCTTGGCGTTGTCCGGAATGAACAGACCGGAAGCGGTCTGGGTCTCGGCTTCCGCCTGCTTGACGATGATCTTGTCTTCCAACGGTGTGAGTGAGATCGACACTGTGGACCTCCTCTTTCTAAAGAGAAATCGATACTTACCGCGCCGGGACCCGCTAGCAAGAGGCTGACGATCACTTACGGCGTCGTCCTTTCGCGCTGTGACTTATCCTAGCGCGATTATTAGCACTCTGCCAACTCGAGTGCTAACGCTCTGAGAGAAATTATCAAAAAAGCCTGAAACCATGCGGTTCCAGGCTTTGTAAAAAACGGTTCAAGCGTTTCGTCAGGCGCTACGACGGGCCAGAATGGCCTCCAGGCCGGTGCCCAGAGAGTCCGAAGTCACATCCGGAGCCTCCACATCGGCACGTACTTCGGCATCGTGGAATCCCGGAACGTCGACCTCTCTGAGGTGCACGCCCTCATCCACGCGGGCGGCGGCCTCATCGGCATCCATGCTGCCCATTGCGTCGCTTGGCGGAATCAACGGCTCAGCCTCGTCGGAAGGCGTTTCGACGGGCACGGCCTTGGCCACTTGTTTGGTGGACTTGATCTCCATGCTTTCCGGAGCATCCACCTCAACGTCGGCACCGTCGCGAGGCGCACCCAACGAGAAGGAAATCAAGTCCTGCGTGGACTTGACGGCAACGGTTTTGGCTTCTTCGGCCATATTGTCTCGCTCATCGTGGATGGACAGTCCCACTTCCTTGACGTCAGCGGGCGCGGCATCCGCACGTTCGGTTGTCTGGTCGACGGCCTTCTCGGCAGTCTGCGTCTCTTCCTTGGAAGACATCTCTTCCTTGCGCCGTTTCACCGCGGCGTCCCGATCGGCCTTGCCGCGGGCGATCGCCTGGCGAATCTCCCCCTCGGGAACGACATCGGTCTTCAACTGCTCGTCGGCGACCTTGCGGGCCTCGGCCAGCTCCTGCGCGCGCAGTCTGGCACGTTCCGCCTGCTCCGCCTGCGCACGTTTGCGTTCGGCGGCGGCACGCTTCTTCACCTTGGCATGGTATCTGGCGACCTTCCGCTCCCACGCCACGGCCTGCTTGGACGCACGCACACCCAACGCGAGCACCGCGGCCAGCAACGCGGCTGGAATGAGCGCGAACAGCGGGCTGAAGTGCAGTGCGAACGCACAGACCAGCACAACGACCGTGATTGTCAGCAATGAGACGGCGATGGCGCGCCTCCTGCGGACCGCGGCGTGACGAAGGGCGCGAATTTCCGCGATCCGTTCTTCGGATGTTGCGCCTTTGTGCGCCTCTGTGGACTGCATCAGTACCCCTTTCGCTGCCGCGACGGTCTCATCGGAAAATCGCGTTCCGCTGTCGGCATCCACCAGATGCAACGACGGTGAAAAGCGGTCCTCGCGATGTTCGATCACCCTCTTCATGCCTTTAATCGTCCGTCTGGGCAACCAGATGAGCATCAGGATGACAACGATCGCAAGCACGACCACCGTGCTTAACGATTCATAACCCATATGTCATAAGAATAGGTGACATTCCGACATTCGAGGCGAGTCCTCCCCGGCGTGTCGAATCAGGAGGGTGAATTCCCGGTCATCAGACGCGCGGTGAAACCGTTTGGCGCGTCCTCGGCCATCAATACGTAGCTTTCATGATCGCGCCATTGGCCGTTGACGTACATATACGCGCGCCGCACCCCCTCCAACGTTGCTCCGACCTTGCGCGCGACGGCACGGGACCGCTTGTTTTCCGGCAAAATGTCGATTTCCATGCGATGCAGTCGAGGTCCGGTCGGGTCGAACATGGCCCAATCCGCCAACAGCGCCACCGCCATCGGCGCGTAGCCACGCCCGGCGCAACGCTCGTCCACCCAATAGCCGACCACGCCGGAACGCATCGCGCCGTAGCAGATCGCGCCCAACGAGATCTGCCCGACGATACGGCCATGCTGTTCGATGGCGAACACGGCACCGGTACCGGCCCGTTCGTTGCGCCGCAGTTGTTTCATCCATTCCTTGTAGGTGATGGGGGCGCCGTGCAGCGGGTCGCCGGATTCCCACGGCTTGAGCCAGGCATCGTTGCGCCAGCGAACCTCGTTCCACTCGTCATAGTCGGCACCCGTCAACGGGCGCAGACTCACCGGGACGCGCATGCTGTGCGATTGGATGAATTCCGGCATTTCAAAGGAATTATTCCCCGGACGACGCATCATGTCGCTCAAGGATTGCAAAATCGTCACCCTTCCATTGTGTCCCACCCATACCCCATGTTCCGTTTCCCACGCAATCGAACCGTGGTACAACGAACGATATGGACATGTATGAGCAACAACGCGAGCTGAAACGGCAGTGGCGCGCGGCTGCGATTGAACGACGAAAGCGGACGTCCGCCGACCAGCGTCGCGAAGCGGGACGGCTGCTTGCCGAACACGCATTGGAAGCGTCGCTGATTCGACCGCGATCGACCGTCGCGGCCTTCGCCTCGATGGGCAGTGAAATATCGATGATGCCGTTGCTCGAAGCGATGTTCGACGCGGATTGCCGTGTTTTGGTGCCGCGTCTGGGTGCTGGCATGGAAGTCGGCTGGAGTGAGCTGAACGGTCTTGACGATCTGCGCGACCAGCGCAATGCTGATGGTTCCATCAACACACATCGCCCGCAGGAGCCGGAAAACGCAGCGGAAGGACCGGAAGTTCTCACTTCGGCCGAGCTGATCATTGTGCCAGCGTTCGCTGTGGACGAACATGGTTTCCGATTGGGGCGCGGCGGCGGTTGGTACGACCGCGCTTTGGAGCATCGTAGCAGCACCGCGCGCGTGGTCGCCGTTTGCTGGCCTTGGGAGCCGACCGACGAGACCGTGCCGCATGAGCCGCATGATATTCCCGTCGACGGCGTGCTCACGCCGGATGGTTATGCCGATGTCCGAGGATAGGACGGTTGCGGGGCCGTCTCAGGGAACGTACTAGGATATGTCCCGTTAAGAAATTTGGGATTGTGCGTAAAGCGAGGATATCGTGCCTACTTACCATTACCGTTGCAAGAACTGCAACTACGACTTCACCGAGCAGCAGTCGTTCACCGACGATCCGATCACCGTATGCCCGGAATGCGGCGAGGAGCAGGTCCGCAAGGTTTATTCCGCGGTGCCGATCGAGTTCAAGGGGTCCGGCTTCTACCGCACCGACAAATCCAAGTGACCCACAGGCGCGGAATCCAACGCGACACGCCGAAGATTGTGGATAACTCCCATTCTCCGACCACAACCCCGGATTCCGCTTGCCGTGGTCATAACAATCAGGTCATCATGCATGCATGATGACCTTTTTTCATTCCTTGATGGACCGCCGGCCACATTCGAGTTTGCGCACATCGACGGCTTCGGAAGGACGGACCGCGCGCACGACGCGTCTGCAACGAGACCGGCATGGTTCGACTGCCGCATCGTTGGAAGCCAGACGAAGCAACGCACGCCTGCATCGGTTCCTCGCCGCATTGTGCGCTGGCCTGACGGTATTCGCCACGCTGCAATGCGTACGCGCAGCCATCGCCACGCAGCCTATTGTGGTCGCGGTGCGGAATGTCGCCAAAGGCACGGCCATCACACGCGAAGCCGTGGAGTTACGTGAGGCGCCGAGCGATGGCTCGCTGAGCAACGCCTTCCATACGCTTGACGACGCCGTCGGCCTGATCGCACAGGTGGGCATCGGCGCGCACGATGTGCTTATGTCGGGCATGGCCCGTGCGTCCCCCGTTGTGCCGCAGGGCCATACGAGTATCGAAGTGCGTTTGGCAAGTGTGGCCGGCGGTTTGATTCCCGGAGACAAGGTGACACTTTCCAGCGCCACCATGACAGATGCTGAGATGCAGTCCGGCACACCGAATGTCGCGGATATGCCGAACGGTACGGAAACGCCGTCCGGCATGGCTAATGATATGCCGGACGGTGGTGTGGATGCGCAGTTACGCACGATCTGCACCGAAGCGCTGCTGACCGGCAAACCGGCTAAGGATGCGCAAGGCAATACCATCGCGGTGTTCGCCATGCCGCCCAATGAGGCGGCCGTCGTGTTGCGGGTTCAGGAATACAGTGCGGTCATCGCCACCATCAATTAATGGCTGATAATCCTAATCGATAGCTGGCCCCGGCTGGACGTATCAGCGGCCACGTTCGGAGAAGACCGCCCAATGTGGCGGAAGCTCGTTTAGGATGCGCTTGTCGTCATCCGCCTCGCGTTGGCGCTTGGTGAGCACGTCCGAAGGTTCGAGTTTGACGCCATCGGCATCGAACAGTTCCGTACCTTGGCGGACCACGCGCTTATGCTTGCGTGCGGTCCGCCGCGTGGCGGAATAACTGGGTGTGGAGTGCGTCTCGGACTGGGTCTGCGAATCGTCATGCTCCATGACGTTTTCGATATGCTCGGCGCTCACCGTTCCTCCCGGTACAGGCTTCCCAGTCGTGCCACGATGCGGTCGACTTCCTTATCGGGGTTCACGAACGCGCCGACGCTCCATACCGTCATCACCGACCAGCCAAGCGATTCGATGTCCTGCAGCAGCACGCGATGGCGTTCCCTGGTGGATTGCAATCCCATGAACTGCGCGTCATCGGTGAGCACGGCCAAAGCGAACGGCTCGCCTTTCAGACCAACCACCAACGGCAGTTTGAGTCCGTCATCGAAACCGTAATCGACGGCCACGTCCAAGCCGCGTTCGCGGATCCTCTCGGCGAGATCGTTGAAGAGCACGTTCTCTCCAGACTCCTTGATCGCCGGGCGGACCATGCTGTCATCAAGCTGTTCGGCCCAACGCAGCACGGTTTTGAGCGCCTTCGGACCATCCTGATGCAGTCGCTCGTCGTCCATATCGTCGGATGCGAAGGACGAGACGATGTCGAGATGACGGTCCGGTACCGCCAAAGCGTCCAGCAGCATGCCTCGACCGCCGTCGGATTCCAGCGCGCCGAACTGCTGCAGCAGCCTGCCGTGCGAGGTCTTGGCGTAGCACATCGCAAGAATCGCGTCGGTGGCGTGGGCGCCGGCCACATCGACGATGTCCACGATGCGCACGTGGCGCAGGAACATGCCCATGGCCTTGTCTTTGTTGGCAAGCGACTTGAGCTCGGCACCCAGACGGATGCGGAACGTGTGCGTGAGCGCCACCACGGTAAGCACATACGATGCGGGAACGATGGTGAAACCGGCCGCGCGCTTGCGGATGATGCTCACCACTTCGTCGATCTCCTGCTGGCTTGATTCGACCAGACCGGAATTGATGACCGGCACACCGTTGGCGTCCGGCACGAAATGGTACGCGACTTCGCCTTGGTATCCTTCACGCGCCACATCGCACGGCACGGAGCCGTATCCTTCCGATTCAAGGAAGGCGTTGAGCTTCGGCGCACGGCGAACCGGCCTGTCGGTTATCTTCACGCTTGGCAGCAGTGCGATCAGTCGCTGCAGGCCATCGGATGTGACGGTCTTGCGGTGCGCGATCACCACGACCTGCTTCGCGCGGGCGATGATGCTGAGCAGCTCGATGGACGGAATATGCGCGGCCGTATCGATGATGACGGTATCGGCAAGCGGCGCCGGGTCGGTGATGGCAGCGAGCGTGGCTGGCGTTGCCACCAGAATCGGCTTTGCCGCGGCCAAAATCTGCGGATGCTCCCTGCGCAGCCTGTTCAACGGCACGTTTCGGGAACCGGCAAGCGTGGTATGCAGCAGATTGGCTTCCTGCGTGCGGGAGAAAAGCATGTCGCACAGACGGCGTACGGACTCTTGGGCGACCATCGGTCCGATGGAACGCACGTGTTCGACATCCACCTGGGTGAATCGGTCGGCGGCGCTTTGCATGGCGGAGCCATCCTGGTTGGAAATGATGGCGGAGGACTTCACGATGTCTTCGAAAGCCGTGGTCCACCACGCCAGCTGCAGTTCTCCGGCCACGGCGTCGTTCGGCACGCCGCGGTTGCTCAGGTCCGCCACAAGCTCATCCAGACCGGCCGAATGGAACTCACGTTCCAGACGGGCGCGTTCCGGCAGCGTATCCAACGCCTGCTTGTCGTCATACAGGGCCTTCAGACGCTCTTCCACCTGGTTGAGGTCGACGGTGTCCAGATTGCCGCCCTGCGGTGTGGTGGCGAGCGCCACGTTCAACGCGGTCATATCGTTCGTCAGCTGGTCCTGCGTGTTGATGATGTCGTCGAGTTTGCGGGCAGCACCGGCCATCCGCCGTGAGGAACGAACATGTGCCACTGTTCGGCCTGCTTGGCCACCACGAGCAGCGCCTCATGCAGGTTCTCCACCTGCGCGCCGACGCGCAGCATCGACTTGGCCTCCTTGATATGGCGGCGACGTTCCCAGAATCCCATGGAGCTGCCTTCGGCCTTGCGCTGGGCCTTGGGCTTGGTGGCCTCGATCATGGAATCGATGTCGCGTTCGAAGATTTCCGGCTGGAAGACGTCGAGCACGCGGCGCAGGTTCTTGAGCACCATGACCTGGCGTCCCCACTCCTGCGCGGTGGTGGGAATCGGGAAGCCGCAGGTCTGCACGGTGCTGGACACCTGTTTGCGGGTGGCGGGCAGCACCTTGCGCAGCAGCTCGACCACACGCTGGTATGCGCTGACCGCTTCCTCTTCGGATACAGGAGGCTTTGTACCAGGCGGTGTCCTGCGCGCCGATGGTGTATTCGCCGAGTTCTCCCGCGCGATACAGCTTCTGAGCCCATTCCTCCATCTTGTCCGCGATGGAATGGGCGGACTGCTTGGCCAGACGCACATGCGTGGTCGGATGCGTGGGCAGGACGGCGATTTGTGCGAGATTCTGGATGGTCTGGTATGCGGACACACCCCATTCCTGGCTGACGCCGTGCAGGTCGCCCAGATAGCGGGCCAGGCGGGAGCGTACGCCCACCAGTTCGTCGGAGATCTGGTCGAAACGCGAAGTCGCGACGCCGGATTGGAAACCGACTGCGGCTATCAGCTGACGGTCGATTGCCGCATTGGCGCCGTCATCGGCGATGTCCAGCAATTGGCCGCTCATCTCGTTGGCCGCGATCGTCTGCATGAAACGGCGCTTTTGGTCGGTGACGCACGGCACGTACAACACGCTGTGCCCGCCCATCACGCAACGGGAGGCGATTGCCGCGGCCTGTTCGGCCGTGTTGCCGCTGATCGCGCTGTCCACGAAAATCGAATGCCCGGATGCGGCCAGCTGCGCCGCGTATCGGACGGTGTTGTCAACGTCGCCAATCTCGTATTCGCCATGGGGATCGGCGTCGAACGGACTGTATTCGGGAATCTGCGCGTCTTTCAGCGCGTCCGCGGCTTCCTTGTTCCCGGCGAGCGCGTCCAGGACGGTGTTGCCTGTCGGGCCTTGGGACAGCTGGTTGATGATCTGGCGACTTTCCACCAGCATCTGCGAGGACGGGTCCATGAAGCAGCCGAGGATGATGTGACGTTCGATTTCGAAATCGGGGAAAACGCTGGACGCGCGCGCTGTGATGGCCGCGAACACCGCGGACGTTTCGGGGGTGCCGCTTTCGTAATTCGAACCATCGAAGAGCTTGGTCTCGTCCAATGTCACGTTGTTTTCACGCATCACGGCGGCGAAGGCCGCGTTCAGACGCACTCGTCCGGTGAACGCGATGACGGTGCCGTTCTTGATGTTGCGGCCTTCCTTGCGCACTTCGACCGGATACATGAGCACCGGCATCTGGTTGCCTTTCCAAATGGCCACGCCGACCACCAAGGAGAGTTCGCCGACTCCGCTGACACGGCTTTTCGCGTCACGGTCGTCGAGCACGCGTTCCACACGCCTGCCCGCGGCGCGCAGCATGCCGTTGTCTCGGAACAACGAGTCCAAGGTGACGTGTCCTTTGGCGAACAGCTGCGCGATGCCCGATGGGTGCGCATGCGTCAGGTCAAGCTGGGCGCTCAGTTGCGTCACATCCTCAAGCGGGGATGGTGCCAGACCAAGGCGATACTCCTCACGCCATCCGCGGATACGGTCCAACGCGGTGGCCGTCTCTTCGTTTTCGCTCATATACCGACTCACTTCCCTACTGCCTTGCGGTATTCCTCATATCCCGGATTGTGTGCCAAAGCCGCATCGATGTCTTGGTTGCCCAATGCGCCCAACCACGCGTACAGGTCATCGTATAGGGGATGGGTTCATGGCGAGGAACGGCAACAGTTCCGGATGACGCGCCATCTGGAACTGCACTGTGAAATCATCCGTGCGTTTGGCGTCATCGGAGGTCAGGCCGTCGACCTCGATGGTCTGCTCCTGCTTGGCGAGGCCGCCTTTGGACACACGGTCGAATACCGATCCCGGTTCGAAGATCGGCTTGAATGTGGCGGTTTCGTCCGGCGCGGGCTGCGATTGGCTGTTTTGCGGGCGGAACCGCTCGTCGTCGTCTTCCGCGGTCACCGTTCCCGGCTGTTCCGTCTGCGGCTGCGTAGCGTGCATCGGCTTCGACTGCTGTTCGGCAGTTTCCGATGTGGGCTGTTCCGCCATCTGCGATTGTTCGGCGGACTGCGTCTGTTCCTGGGCGGACGCGTCAGCCGCATTGTCAGCCTTGTCAACGTTGCCTGTGTTATCGCCAGTGTCGTTCCTGTCGGGCAGAGCGACGGCGATTGGCGTGCTGGGGCGCGCGCTGAACAGCTTGTCCACCGGAATCAGGTTGTTCTTGTTACCGTCATGGGATGCTTCCAAGGGCTGAGCGGCTGTCTCGGTTGAGACGGCAGCCACCTCGGCATCGGTCGCAGCCGCGTCAGCGGAATCGGCCGCATCGGCCTCGATCTCAGCTTCAGCCTCGGCCTGCGCTGCGGCGTCGGCGAACAGGTCGCGGGGCTTGTCCGCGGCCACGACGGTTTCCTGAACCAAGGAGACCGAGGGGAACGCATCTTCGAGTTCCGGCTTGTCGGCATGCTCCGGCGTGAAGGTCTGACGTTCCGCCTGGTGCAGAGCATCGGCACGGTCGGTGACATTGCGCGCGTGGAAGAACGTCGTCGGCTCGCCGGCACGCAGATTGAGGATGTCGTCCACGGACATGCCGGCTGCATCCGGTTCCTGCGGAGCCTCGTCGGAGACCGCGTATTCGAACAGGTTCGAAACCGGCTGGCTTGTATCATCCGAGACACCGGAGGTGGCGTCGTCATCCTCGTCATCGTGTTCGAATGCGGATTCGAGCGTAAGACGCACGTCGCCGAACTGCAGGGTCATCGAGTCGATGGGCAGCTTGATGTCCTCGCCTGCGGGCAGGCGCATCAGTTGGCCGTTGTTCGTCACCACGAACGAGCCGTTGGTGGAATGCAGATCTCGTACGGAGCAATTGCCCTGCTTGTCGACGGAGAGGACCGCATGTCTTTTCGACATGGACTTGCCCGGATCCATGATGTCGAGACGAGCGAACCCGTCATCCGACAGCGGGCGCAACGGTTTGCGCCCGATTTCCACGCTTTCGCCGTCATGAAGCGTTTTCACGTTGTTTCCGTCAACTTTGACGGTCCACTGCCGCGTCATTCGTCGATCCTCGCTCACCGTTGTCGGCCTTCCTTTCGCACTACACTATCTGCCATTGTGTCATGATTCATCGCGAAAGTAAGGATTCCGAACCGATAAATTGACAACTTTCGCCTAATTCCCCCATTTTAGAACATGCCTGAGTCATGCTCCATATGCGGAAAACCCCGCTGCCTTACGGCAAACGGGGTTTCCATTACAGCTTGGTGATTGCGGCTTGAAGCCGCGCGAATCACTTGAGCTCGACGGTGGCGCCGGCTTCTTCGAGCTGGGACTTGGCCTTCTCGGCGTCTTCCTTCTTGGCCTTCTCCAGGACAGCCTTCGGAGCGCCGTCGACGAGAGCCTTGGCCTCAGCCAGGCCCAGGTTGGTGATAGCGCGGACGGCCTTGATGACCTGGATCTTCTTGTCGCCAACGGCGGAGAGGATGACGTCGAACTCGTCCTTCTCTTCCTCAGCAGCAGCGCCAGCAGCCGGAGCGGCGGCAACAGCGGCGACCGGGGCAGCAGCCTCGACGTCGAACTTCTCTTCGAAGGCCTTGACGAACTCGGAGAGCTCAACCAGGGTCATCTCACCGAAAGCTTCGAGCAGCTCATCGTTGGTGTACTTAGCCATAATGGCTTCCTTTCATTCTTGGCGACGGACTGAATTGAAGAGGTGGCCGTCACCTAAAACAATTGTTTTTCTTTTTGTGGTTGCTTCATTCATGCGGCGAGCCGCAGCGAAATCAGGCAGCCTTTTCCTGCTTCTCGCGCAGCGCATCGATCGTACGCACGGCCTTGGTCGGCAGAGCGTTGAACAGGTACGCGGCCTTGGACATCGTAGCCTTGATGTCGCCGGCGAACTCGGCGAGCAGCTGCGGGCGAGACTTGAGGTCTGCCAGCTTCTTGGCGCCTTCAGCATCGTAGACGGTGCCATCAGCGAAGCCGCCCTTGATGATCAGTGCCTTGTTGGTCTTGGCGAAGTCACGCAGGGTCTTCGCAGCTTCGATGAAGTCACCCTTCACGAAGGTCACAGCGGTCGGGCCGGCGAGAAGTTCATCAAGACCTTCGATGCCAGCTTCCTTGGCTGCAATGCGAACGAGCGTGTTCTTTGCCACAGTGTAGGAAGTATCGCGGCCTAGCTTTTCGCGCAGTTCAGAGATCTGCGGAACGGTAAGCCCGCGGTACTCGGTCAGGTAGATAGCGTCGGCGTTACGGAACTTGTCCGTAAGCTGAGCGACCACCGCTTCCTTTTCGGGCCTCTTCATGGCGTTCCTTCCTTAGTCAACCGTTGACTGTGAGATTCGGAACACCTCGCAGGGCAATAAAAAAAGCCCTGCACGCAGGCAGAGCAACATTCGACCGCTAAGCGGAAAGCCCTTGGTGGGCGTATGTTCTTCAACCTGCGCTGGCTTGGCGAACCAAACTTCGTGAGCGCTTGCACGCTCCAACCAACGGTCTGTGGTTTACAAATGGGTAATTTACTGACCCGTTTGGACTAATCCAGACCGGCGTGTCGCGCCGCCGCAAAAGCAACCCCTTACCAATCGCACGAAATTTCCATGACTTACATAGGTGCTACGTTTGCTTTGTTCAGGGACGCATGTCCCAGGCGAGTCGCGATTCTCGCCGGCGCACGCCACCATATGGCACGCGCCTACCAACCCAAGAAAGATGAGAAAAGAGAAAATGGAGAAATTCTTCCATCTCAAGGAGAACGGCACCACCGTCTCCACGGAGATCATGGCCGGCCTGACCACGTTCTTCGCCATGTCCTACATCATCATCGTCAACCCGCAGATCCTGTCTTCGACCGGTATGCCGTGGGGCGGCGTGTTCCTCGCCACCATCATCGCGGCCATCATCGGCACGCTCGTGATGGGCCTGTTCGCCAATGTTCCGTACGCGCAGGCCGCCGGCATGGGCCTCAACGCGTTCTTCACCTACACCGTGTGCTTCGGCCTCGGCTTCAAGTGGCAGGAAACCCTGTGCATGGTGTTCCTGTGCGGTTTGATCAACATCATCATCACCGTCACCAAGATCCGTAAGATGATCATCCAGGCCATTCCGGAAGTGCTGCAGAACGCCATCGGCGGCGGCATCGGCCTGTTCGTGGCCTACGTCGGCTTCCTCAACGTCGGTTTCTTCACCTTCACCACCAAGTCCGCGGCCAAGAGCGGCGACACCGTGCAGGCCACCCCGGGCCTTGCCGTCATGAACAATCCGACCATCTGGCTGTTCATCATCGGCCTGGTGCTGGCCATCGTGCTCACCGTGCTCAAGGTACGCGGCGGCATGCTGATCGCCATCGCCGTCACCGCGGTCGTCGGCATTCCGATGGGCCAGACCACCATGGCCAACTCCGTGTCCATCGCCGACACCTTCGCCCAGCTGCCGCAGACCTTCGGCGTGATCTTCACCAAGGATGGCTTCCCGGCGCTGTTCTCCGACGTGTCGAAGCTGCCGATCATCCTGCTGACCATCTTCGCGTTCTCCATGTCCGACACCTTCGACACCATCGGCACCTTCATCGGCACCGGCCGTCGTACCGGCATCTTCTCCGCCGAGGACGAGAAGGCTCTTGAGAACGGTTCCGGCTTCTCCTCCAAGATGGACAAGGCCCTGTTCGCCGACTCCATCGCCACCTCCATCGGCGCCATCTGCGGCACCTCGAACACCACCACCTACGTGGAGTCCTCCGCGGGTATCGCCGCCGGCGGCCGCACCGGCCTGACCTCCGTGGTCGTGGCGATCTGCTTCGCGCTGTCCGCCTTCCTCTCCCCGGTCATCTCCGCCGTGCCGTCCGCCGCGACCGCAGGCGTGCTGGTCGTGGTCGGCTGCATGATGGCTTCCTCCTTGAAGGAAATCGAGTGGGGCGACATCTCCGAAGCCATTCCGGCGTTCTTCGCGTCCGTGTTCATGGCGTTCAGCTACTCCATCTCCTACGGCATCGCCGGCGGCTTCATCACCTACTGCATCGTCAAGACCTGCAAGAAGCAGGCCAAGGACGTGCATCCGGTGATCTGGGTCGTGGCCGTGCTGTTCATTCTGGACTTCATCATCACCGCGGTGCTGTAACAGTCCTTTTCATACGGAAAATGGGCGGTTCCTTCAGTGGAATCGCCCTTTTTTTATCGACTTTCGCGTCTTTTTTATCGGTCCGCATCAGATGGCTTGGGAGAACGCGTCGACGAGCGCGGCCATCCAGTCCGTCAGGGAATCGTACTGCTCCGGCATCTGCTCGGTCAGCTCCACGATCGGAATATTGGACGATTTTGCCGCGATGACGATCTTGCCGGTCAGCTCGGTCTCCTCCTGAATGTTGACCACCAGCAGGCCGACCTTGCCGGCCTCCAGCATGTCGGTGAACTGTTTGATGTCGGTCGGCGTTGGCTCGCTTTCGTTGGCCGTGGCACGCGTGTAGCCGGTCGGCGTCGCGTCTTTGAGGCCCAGGTCCCCGGCCAGATATTCGGCGACCGATTCCGTGGCGGCATAGGCTTCGCCATCCGCCTTGCGTTTGGTCTCCGTGATTTTTCGGGCGACCTCGTCTTCCTTGGAACGCCATTGCTGGTTCAGCTTGTCGAAATCGGCCTTGCCGTCGGGCCTTGTGCCCTCGTATGCCCTGGTGATGGCCTGTGCGACCGCTTTGCGCACCGCCGCCGAGAACCAGACGTGCGGGTTGCCGCCATCCTTGACGCCACCGATCTCCGCCGCGTTGATGACTTGCGATTTGGCGGATTGCGCGGCTTTGACGGCCCATGAGTCGTACCCGGCGCCGTTGACGATGACGATTCGTGCCTTCTGCAGTTTGGCGATGTCGGACGTGGTCGGCTCATAGTCGTGCGCGTCCACGTTGGTGGAGTTGATGATGCTGGTCACCTGCACGCCGCTTCCGCCGAGCTGCTCGGCGAGGGTGCCCCATTGGTTGATGGAGGAGACGACGGAAATCGCGCCATGCGCGGAACCGGCACCGTTCTGCGACGTTCCGCAGGCAGACGCGGAAGTGAGAAGGCCGACGGAAGCGAGTACGGCAATCGCAATTCTTGCATAACGGTTCACGATGGTTCCTCCATTTTCATACGCTTCATGCTTCGGTGAATCCATCATAACCGTAACTGAGAATGATTCTCAACAGCGCGTGTCGCTTCCACAAGAAAAACAACAAACCGACGCCGAGAGCAATCTCAACGTCGGTTTGCGGGGAAAAGGAGCTGCCGATCAGCCAAAACGTACAATTACAGAGTTTCGCACAGCGAAGCGCTATTAACTGGCCAGCTGAAGCTGACTCGCACCAACCCACCGGGTTGGCACTACGTTTTGGCGAATCGGCCTTATCGATCAGCCAAAACGTCCGGAGACGTAGCGTTCGGCTTCTTCGTTCTGCGGGTTGTTGAACATCGTGGTGGTGTCGGTGAAGTACTCGAGGTGACCCGGCTGGCCGACGGCCTTCAGGTTGAAGAAGGCGGTGTAGTCGGCGATACGAGCGGCCTGCTGCATGTTGTGCGTCACGATCACGATGGTGTACTCGTTCTTCAGCTCGTTGATCAGATCCTCCACGGCCAGGGTGGAGATCGGGTCGAGGGCGGAGCACGGTTCGTCCATGAGCAGCACCTGCGGGTGCACGGCCACGGCGCGTGCGATGCACAGACGCTGCTGCTGGCCGCCGGACAGGCCGATGCCCGGATTGTCCAGACGATCCTTGACCTCGTTCCACAGGTTGGCGCCACGCAGGGCCCACTCGACCAGATCATCCGCGTCGGACTTGGAGATCTTGCGGTTGTTGAGCTTCACACCGGCCAGCACGTTCTCGCGGATGGACATGGTCGGGAACGGGTTCGGACGCTGGAACACCATGCCGACGTCACGACGGACGGCGACCGGATCCACATCCTTGTCGTACAGGTTCTTGCCTTCCAGCAGCACCTCGCCTTCGCAGTGGGCGCCCGGAATGATCTCGTGCATGCGATCGAGGGTGCGCAGCACGGTGGACTTGCCACAGCCGGAAGGTCCGATGAACGCGGTGACCTTGTTGGCTTCGATGTTGATGTTCACGTCTTCCACGGCCAGGAAGTCGCCGTAGAAGATGTTCAGATGGTTGACATCAATACGTTGTCCCATTTATTTTCCTTATTGTTCTTATGTTTTCGACTATTCGACCGCGCTCAGCGTTCCGACTTGACGGCGAAGATCTTCGCCACGAGACGGCCGATGAGGTTGAGGATCAGCACGATGAGAATCAGCACAAGGGCTGCGGCCCAGGCGCGTTCCATCGGGATGGTGGTGACGCAGGCCGCGGAAGCGTTGGCCGGGCAGTTCGCGTTGAGCTTGGAATACTCCTGGTAGACGTACACCGGAAGCGTGGTCATCTGGCCGGAGAAGAGGTTGACGTTCGTGGAGGCGATGTAGCCTGCGGTCATCAGCAACGGAGCGGTTTCACCGATCACGCGGGCGACGGCGAGAATCGCACCCGAAACGATGCCCGGCAGGGCGGTGCGCAGCACGATCTTCGTGATCGTGCGCTGCTTCGTGACGCCCAGGGCGTACGAGGCCTCGCGCAAATCGTGCGGCACGATCTTGAGCATTTCCTCGGACGACTTGACCACGGTCGGCAGCATCAGCAGGGAAAGTGCGACGGAGCCTTCGAAACCGTTGATGGTGCCGGGGCCGATCAGAATCGTGAACATCGAGAAGGCGAACAGGCCTGCGACGATGGACGGGATGCCGCTCATCACGTCGACCAGCAGGGTGATGACCTGTGCCAGCTTGCCACGGTTGGAATATTCCACCAGGTACACGGCGCACATCAGGCCGATCGGGATGGAGATGAGCATGGCGCCGAAGGTGATTTCCAGCGTGCCGATGATGGCGTGCAGGATGCCGCCGTAGCCGCCGGACGGGGTCGGGTTGCCGCCGACCACGCCGGTCATGTTGTAGCTCAGGAAGTTGAGGTTCAGCCTCTTGACGCCGTTGATGATGGTGGTGAGCAGCACCGAGAACAGCGGGATCAACGCCACGATGAACGCGCACGAGATGAGCGCCTTCATGGCGAAGTCCTTGCGCTTGCGCGCTGAGGTGAAGGAACGGGTCGGCTTGAACTTGTCGAAGTCGATGACGGGAGCGCCGTCCATCGGCGAAGCGTCGTTATTTGCGGCGGTCATCACACACTCGCTTTCTCGGTGAGCTTACGAGCGATGAAGTTCACCACGAAGGTAATCAGGAACAGGACCAGGCCGGTGCCGATCAGCACGGAAACACCCAGATCGTTGGCTTCCGGATACTGCGCGGCGATGTTCGCGGCGATGGTCTGGTTCTGCGAGGCCTGCAGCAGCTTGACGGAGTAGTTGAGGCCCGGGGACAGGATCATGAGCACGGCCATCGTCTCGCCGAGCGCACGACCGAGGCCGAGCATGGAGGCGGACACGACGCCGGACTTGCCGAACGGCAGGACCGCGAGCTTGACCATTTCCCACTTCGTGGCGCCGAGGGCCAGAGCCGCCTCTTCCTGAAGGCGAGGGGTCTGCAGGAAGATGTCGCGGGACATGGAGGTGATGATCGGCAGGATCATGACGGCCAGCACCACGGACACGGTGGCCACGGTACGGGAGGGATTGGCGGCGGGACCGGCGAAAATCGGAATCCAGCCAAGGTATTTGGCCACCCAATTCCAGAACGGATAGATGGCGGGCACCAGCACCAGACCGCCCCACAGACCGTAGATAACGGACGGGATGGCGGCGAGCAGATCGACCACATAGCTCAGGGCGGTGGCGAGCTTCTTCGGCGCATAGTGCGAGATGAACAGTGCGATGCCGACCGACACGAAGAAGGAAATCAACAGTGCCAGCGCGGAGATCAACACAGTACCGAACAGCAGCGGTCCGACATAGCCCCAGAAGCTGGAAGCCTTGCCGCCGGTGAAGTTGCTGATGGTCGCGCTGTTGGCCTGCTGATCGCCGCCGATCAACGGCCACGCGCGGAACAGCAGGAACAGCGCGACGGCGGCGAGCACGACGAGGATCAGGATGCCGCAGGCGTAGGCCACGCCCTTGAACACCTTATCCGCGTTCTTGCCGCTCACCGGCTGCTGTGCCGTTTTGCTTTGCGAACTCACGGGTTCTCCTTTTGGTTTGCTTGCGATTGCTTTCGATTTTTCTGGTTTTGCGTATCGTCCGTAGGTATCGTTTCAGGCCGCAGCCGTTTTTTACGCGGCTGCGGCCTGAAACCTACGGTCAGTCACCGATCACCGAAAGCGATCGCCCCACTGTGATGGGCTCACTTGGTTTTGATGGCGTCGATGGACTTGACGACCTTCTGACGCAGGGTGTTGGACATCGGAGCGGAGCCGGCTGCGGAAGCGGCGGTCTGCTGGCCTTCGTCGCTGGTCACGTAAGTGAGCCAGGACTTGACGAACTTGGCGGTGTTGGCGTCCTTGTATGCCGGGCAGGCGACGTCGTAGGAGACCAGCACGATCGGGTAGGCGCCCTTCTCGGTGGTGTTGTGGTCGAGCTTGACGACCACGCGGTTGTCACCCTTGGCGGAATCGTCGAGCGGGGAAGCGTCCACGACCTTGGCGGCGGCTTCAGCGGAGAACGGGACGTAATCGTCGCCGACCTTCACGGCCACGGTGCCCAGATCGCCGGCCTGGGAGGCATCGGCGTAACCGATGGTGCCGTCAGCCTGCTGCACGGTGGAGATCACGCCGGAAGTGCCCTTGGCGCCCTGGCCGACCTCGTTCGGCCAGTTCTCGCCGAGGTCGTAGCTCCATGCGTCGCCAGCGGCGTCCTTGACGTAGCTCAGGAAGTTCTTGGTGGTGCCGGACTTGTCGGAACGGTGCACCACGGTGATGTCGAGGTCAGGCAGATCGACCTTCGGGTTCTGCTTCTTGATGGCGTCATCGTTCCACTTGGTGATCTTGCCGTCGAAGATCTTGGCGATGGTCTCGGCGTCCATGTTCAGGGTCTTGCCCTTGCCGGACACGCCCTGCAGGTTGAAGACGACGGCGATCGGGGAAATGTAGACCGGGATGTCGAAGGCGGTGCCGGAAGCGCACACACTCTTGGACTGCTCGACCTCGTTATCGGCGAGAGCAGCGTCGGAGCCGGCCCATGCGGTTGCACCGGTCAGGAAGGTGGACACGCCAGCGCCGGAACCGGACGGGTTGTAAGCGACCTTGGCGTCCGGGTTGGTGCCCTGGAAGCCGGCGATCCAAGCTTCGACGGCGGCCTGCTGGGAAGAAGCGCCAGCGCCGGAGAAGTTGCCGGAAACGGTTTCGGTCTTGGTATCGGACTTGGCCGAAGAATCGGTGGAAGCGGTGGTGTTGTCACCGCAAGCCGCGACGGAAGCCAGCATCACAATGCCGGACACAGCGGCGATGGAGCGTACGAGAATGGAGTTACGCATTATTCTTTTCCCTCTGTCAACATTCAGATGGCGTATGTTTCTGATTTTTCGATTTTCTGTTGTCGCCATCGTTCTTCATGACAATCTCCAGCCTATTGGGCGTTTCACTCGCCCCAAACCAAAAACGGTGAACGGAAGATGAACAGTCTACGACACCTTCGCCGTTCGACGTTCCTTCCGTTCACCGTTCTTTGCAAGCACGATGCGAATGCGCGCTATACCAAGCCTTTCATCATCATTCGCTTGGCGTATCGATCTTGTATCCGAGGCCGCGCACGGTGGTCAGATACTTGGGATGGCCCGGGTCCTCCTCGATTTTGGCGCGCACGCGCTTGACATGCACGTCCAGCGTCTTGGTGTCGCCGACATAGTCGGAGCCCCAGATGCGGTCGATCAGCTGGTGGCGGGTCATCACGCGGCCCTTGTTCTGCATGAGGTATTCCAGCAGTTCGAATTCCTTCAGCGGGAAGAACACGTTCTCGCCGCGGACCGTCACCTCATGCTGGCCGATTCTCATGGAAATGTCACCGCATACGAGCGGAATATCGTCGTCGGCGGCTTCTCCGGATTCGGCGACCATCTGGTTGCGGCGCAGCACCGCGCGGATGCGTGCCAGCAGCTCACGGAAGGAATACGGTTTGGTGATGTAGTCGTCCGCGCCGATTTCAAGGCCGACGACCTTGTCGATTTCCGCGCTTTTCGCGGTCAGCATGATGATCGGCACACGGCTTTGCTCGCGGATCCGACGGCACAGCGCGGTGCCGTCAAGACCGGGCAGCATCAGATCGAGCAGCACCAGATCGATACCACCCTTGGTGAACAGTTCCAATCCTTCTTCACCGGTGGCCGCGGCGGACACGTCGTACCCTTCACGGGTGAGCTGGTAGACCAGCGGCTCACGGTACGACTCTTCGTCCTCGACGATCAGAATTCGCGTCATCAGTGGTTCTCCTCATTCTCTGTTGTGGTGGAGTGGCCGGACTGTTTCTTTTCACGGGTGTTATCATTCGCCGAATCCGCCGGATGGTCGGGTTCCGCAGCGCCCGAAGCCTGCGGCATCGTGATGGTGAAGGTGGATCCCTCCCCCTCACGCGACCATACGGAGATGGTGCCGCCGCAATCCTCGACGCAATGCTTGGTGATGGCCAATCCCAGGCCGGTGCCGCCGGTTTCACGGGAGCGCGCCGGATCGACGCGGTAGAATCGCTCGAAAATTCTGCTGAGCGACGCCGCGGGGATGCCGATGCCCTGGTCCACGACGCGAATCGCCACCTTGCCGGATTCGATGCCGATGCCGACGGCCACCGTGGTATGTTCCGGCGAATAGTTGATGGCGTTCTCCACCAGGTTCTTCACCGCAGTTTTGATGGTCTCATGGTCAGCGACCACGAACACGTCCAGGTTCTGTTCGGCTTCCTTGGCCAGTTCCTCGGCGTTCGCATGCACCAGCACCTGCCGGCCGTTCACGGACAGGACCAGGCTGATGCGCTTCGATTCGGCCTTGACCTGGTTTTCGGCGAGCGCCTCGCGTGCCACGGACAGCACGGACAGCCGTTCCGCGTTGAGCATCGCTGCCGCGCTTTGCGCTTTCTGCAGGTCGATCAGACGGTGGACCAGTTCCGTCAATCGTTCGGATTCCTTGGAGATTCGGCCGGAGAAGTATTTCACCGCGTCCGGATCGTCGGCCGCGTCGCCGATCGTTTCGGCGAGCAGAGAAATCGCGCCTGCCGGGGTTTTCAGTTCGTGCGAGACGTTGGTGACGAAATCGCGCCGCATGATTTCGAAACGGCGTTGCTCGCTCATGTCGGAAATGAAAATCGCAAATAGGTTGTCGGCGATCTGTCCGACGCGCACGTGCAGGTAGAGCGTGTCTTCGGGCAGCGGCTTGCCGGCTTCGACGCCTTTGCCGTTCGTGTTCACCACGCCCGTTCGCGTGCGGCCGTGCAGGGGGATGGTCAGTTCGCGTTCGCGCACCACGCTGTCCGTGGAGACCAGTTTCACGATGTCGCGGATTTCCGCGAGCGCCATCGCCTGGTCGTGGATGATGCCGAAGCGCCGCGCGGCCGGGGATGCGTATTGGACCGTGGCCAGCGAGTCTACGACCACCAAAGCTTCGGGCATGACGGCCACCAGCTGGCGTTCCGTGGACTGCACGGGAACGCGGGGGCCGAACAGGGACGTGTTCTTCGCAGCTCCGAACAGGCTCGGATCATTGGGGTCGACGCCGTCCTGCACATCCTGGAAGCCTCGTCTGCGGCCAAGCAGGAACGCCACGACGAACACGACCACGGCCACGACCACCAATGCCGCAACCACCGACGGCGTTGCCAGCATCTGCTCCAACGTCATGCGTTCACCTTCCGATAATCCTCAGTTCTTCCTTAAGACTAGCGGTTTCGGAGAGGCTTTCGCATATGCGATGCTCTCACGCCACCGGAAGTTTTCCTGCCGTTCATCTTCCGAAACGCAGCATATCGGAATATGAGACGTCCCGTTTGCCGATATGACGATGCATGATGACGGGTCATGCGGCAAACGGGATGTGGAAACGGCTTTTCGCAACGTTAGGCGTTTCGCAACGCCACATGAACGCTACATGCGTTTGGCGATGTTCACCGTCAGTTTCGCGGCGGTGTCCGCGTATTCGGAAATGTCGAACGTTTTGAAATCCTCGTAGTCGGTGTCCGCGTTGTCGCTCAGCGCGCGAATCACCAATGCGGGAACGTCGTTGCGGGCGGCGACATGCGCGACGGCGGCGCCTTCCATTTCCACCGCGTCCGCGCCGGTCTCACGGATCACCTGCTCGACCTTCTGCGGATCATCGACGAAATAGTTGCCGGTGGCGATGATGCCGACGATATGGTGAATGTTCAAGTCGTTCAGCGCCTGGTCGGCCAGTTCGAGCAGACGGTCGTCGCTATGGTATTCCTCGATGGGCCGGTCGGCGGTGCCGGGCTTGAATTGGCCCACCAATCGCATGTCGGTGTCGAGATAGCGCAGGGTGCCGCCGAGCACCACGTCGTTGATGTGCAGATTCGTGTTGAGATTGCCCGCGATGCCGGAGAAGATCACGGCGTCCGGCTGGTCAGCGTCGATCAGATGCTGCGTGGTGGCGGCGATGTTGACGGTGCCCATGCCGCCGACGGTCGCGGCGACGTTGACGGCGGTGCCCTTGTTGGTTTCGAGGGTGCCGCGCACCACCTTGACGCCGGCTTCCTCGGTGACGGTGACGTTGCTCAGTGCCGTTGCGATATTGGCGACTTCCTCATCCATGGCGCCGATGATGGCGATTGCGGTCATTGCACCCTCCCTGTCTTACGTGCTGTCTTAAGTGTTGTTTTACGCGATTGCGATTCGCGTTTCCCGAATTTTCTGCAATCGCGCGGATAGTGAATCGAATCGGTCACTTCCAGCGGCGCGCGGCCACCGCATGGGCAAGCTCGCGTAACAGCTGTTCCGTGGTGTTCCAGCTCAGACATTTGTCGGTGATGGACTTGCCGTAGACGAGCTGGTCGATCGGCGCGGCCTTCTGGTTGCCGCCTTCGATGAAGCTTTCCATCATGATGCCGGTGATGCCTTCTTCACCGTCGGCGATGCGACTTGCGATATTGCGCACCACTTCGGCCTGACGATGCTCGTCTTTGCCGGAATTGCCATGCGAACAGTCAACGATCAGGCCGTGCGCGGCCGCGGATTCAGCCGGCATTTTCTCACGGATCAGCTTCATGGCGTTCGCCACGGATTCGGAGTCATAGTTAGGACCGCTGCTCGAACCGCGCAACACCACATGGCAGTCGGGGTTGCCGAGCGTTTTGACCACGGCCGCACGGCCCATGTGATCGACGCCGAAGAACGTGTGCTGTTGTGCCGAAGCAAAACATGAATCGGTCGGCGCTTTGATGGAACCATCAGTGGCGTTTTTGAAGCCGATCGGCATCGACATGCCCGAAGCGAGCTGACGGTGCACTTGGCTTTCGGTGTTGCGAGCACCGACCGCACCCCAGCTGACCGCGTCGGAAATGTACTGCGGGCTGGTTGGTTCCAGGAATTCCGTGGCCGCAGCCAAACCGGCGTCCAATACGCCAAGCAGTGTACGGCGGGCCAACAGCAAACCCTTCTTGATATTGCAGCTGCCATCGATGTCGGGATCGTTAATCAGACCCTTCCAACCGACTGTGGTACGCGGCTTTTCGAAATACACGCGCATCACAATCAGCAATTCGCCGCCCAACTCGTCTTTCAACGCGGCCAGACGACGGGCGTAATCGAGCGCTGCAGCAGGATCATGCACGGAACATGGGCCTACAATCACCAACAATCGATCATCCTGACCATATAGGCAGGCGCGAATCTCATCTCGAGAACAGGCGACGATTTCCTGCGCCTGATCGCTGAGCGGCAGATCGCCTAACACCTGCGCCGGTGTGGGAAGCACCTCAAATTCAAGCACTCGGCGGTTCACGATGCGGCTGATGCCAACCTGATCTTCCCATCGCGGCACATCCGTAACCACCAGCGGATTCTTACCTTCATCCATGGCCTGACGGATGGCACGAAGCTCTTCAGGCGTGTTCAGCTGTTGCTGCATCTCACTGCTCTCCTTGGAAATCACTATCTTTCCAAATCACTATCTTTCCCAAGAATAGCAATCACAATGCAAAACCGTGCGATCACGCAGATTACGCGGTTTTCGCACGGTTTTTCTATTTACGGTTATTTACGCTTATTTGCGATCATTCGGCAAGCTTGCGACGGCTTTCGACCGCTTCGGCAAGCGTGTGTAGCAGCTGTTCGGTACGTTCCCACGGCACGCAGGCGTCGGTGATGGACTTGCCGTATTCCAG
>ENA-OQNL01000022-OQNL01000022.1-human-gut-metagenome-genome-assembly--contig:-NODE-22-length-24082-cov-3.635483_pt1 | contig 24082 bp, 25 predicted proteins | sample MGYA00242631_ERZ504884 | MGnify/ENA primary metagenome ERZ504884 (study PRJEB26092, sample SAMD00036395) | human gut metagenome | host: Homo sapiens | study: EMG produced TPA metagenomics assembly of...
ACGGGCGCACGGTCGCTTTGGGCAACGACCGCGGCGGTGCGTCCGTTGCTGAGCTCGCTGAGTGAACTACGTACCAACTCCATCTCCCTGATGGTATTTGACGGGCCACGACAGGACACCGGGCAGGTACGCGCTTCCGTGGATGCCATGTTCCAAAGTGATGGCGACTGACTTGCCGTGGCCGGACATGTTTTCCGCGGATCAGTTTCCGAATGCACGCCTTGCCGCGGAACATGCCGAACATGCCCTCGCAGGAAGCGTATACCGATCGCTCAATCGACATTCATGCAAACCGGCGATTCAGTCCGCAGCACCATGCAAGCGAAATACATCAGGCTTCCCTTTTCACCTTTCCCAGCCTCCTTGACAGTCTGGTAGCAGGCCGTTCCACGGCAAGATAGAACGCCTCCGCTGCCAGAAGGCACAATGCAAACAAAACCACCGGGCGCAATAGACCCTGCACGGGAATGTACGGCACAATCCAGTCGCGGACGGGAAGATGGGTCAGATACAGGCTGAATGAAATGCGCCCCAGCCAACGGACAGGTGGCGTGGAAAGCAGGTCGGATACCACGTTGCAGGTAAGTGCGACCACCACCAATATCAGGCATCCGCACACGGCCAAAGGTTGGGCGACAATACCAGGCAGCAAACCGAAACCGCTTTGGCAAACCAAGACGATGCCACACAGGGCGAGCGGTACGGCAACGACGTCGCGCATCGTCTCGCGCCCGTTGTCCGTAAGCCGTTTCGCCAACGCGACGCCAAGCGCGAACATGGCCATGTGACGCAACGGCGGCCACTGCGTCCACTCCGACAACAGCACGCATGCGAGCGCAATGGGTGCCACGAATCGCATGTCGGTGGCGATGATGACGTATACGGGCAGGGCGAGGCTGAAAAGCAATTCCCAGCACATGCTCCATGATGGCAGGTCGACCATTGCCAATGTGGAACCGTCCACTCTGGTGCCGGCGGTGGTCATTGAAAGCATGTCGAGTTGGGTGAGCAGATTGTGGAGCCAGACTGATGGCGAGGATGTGCTGAACGCGTTTGCGTATTCTTCCGCTTTCCACCCCATATGCATGGCGATTGTGGAGACGATACAGCAGATCCCGATTACCGTGCAGGTGGGGATGGCGAGTCTGGCGATGCGACGCAGCTGGTAGCGAGACCAGTTGTATGTATCGATTCCGACGCGTAGCGGAACGATGGAAAGTACAAGTCCGCTGAGAATGAAGAATAGGGTGACGAATTGGGCGCCTGGCAATAGTTGGCGGAGGGTGCCTCCCGTGTAATGGTATGCGACCACTGCCAGGGCCGCGAGTCCTCTGAGCCCGTCCAAAGCGTATATGCGTGTGTCGGAGTCCTTCTCTTTTTCGTTCACGGGTGTACCCTATCACGTGCGCTGGCTGTCATACATCCGCCTACGTGCGTTTGGCGTGCGTTGTTCGGCGTGTGTTCGACAACAGTGCCATCGTCGAACACGACGCCACATAACTTCCATTCGTCTCTCTTCCCCGCCCGACTGTAGTGTCGGATCATATGGAGATCCGCGAATACGACATGATGACGGACGAGGCGCGCGGCATCCGCACGGCGGCGTTCGTCGTGGAGAAGGATTATCGTCCGGAATTCGACGAATGGGATGAGCCGGGCCGAGCCACGCATCTGCTGGCTTTTGGAAACGGCCGCGCCGTGGCGACATGCCGTCTCTATCCTGATCTCGACCATGCCGATCAACCCGGACGTTGGGTGATTGGTCGTTTGGCCGTGGTCGCCGACGAACGTGGCCATGGTATCGGCAAGACGGTGCTGGCCGAGGCGGAACGTCTCATCCGGAAGGCCGGTGGACATGTTGCCGCCGTACACTCCGAAGATAAGAATTTCGCGATGTATGAACATCTTGGCTACCGCATCACCAGCGAGCTTTTCGACAACGGTACGCATGGTTGGCTGGTCAAGGCATTGAACTGAATCCGGAGGAAGCGGCCATCACCTGCGAAAGCGTCCGACACGCGGTATCAGGTGATGGCCGCATATGGCATAATAGACACTTGGCGGAAAACCTCGGGTTTTATCGCCGTTCCCCCATGGTGTAATGGCAGCACACGGGTCTTTGGAACCCTTTGTCTTGGTTCGAGTCCAGGTGGGGGAGCAAAAAGGACTATGTCTAGGGGGCTATTCCGACCCCCTAGACATGACCGGTCCGAGTCCACCTATTCGTACTGGCACCCTCTCGGATACGGCTCGTCCGAATCCATCGCCTACGACCGAAATCTTGCCGTGCGGACGGCCTTTTCTTCGTGATTTGCTTGATTCCACGGTGCAAGGCGGCAATAGGTTGTGTTGAGCCAATAGATTAGCGATTATTCACAGATTGTGCATTGACTGCGCCTACCGTATGATTCGCAGTGTTGCAGATGACGGGGATTAGCCTACCGTTTCGGACAATCTCCGTGCGAACAGCGGAAGGCGCAAGACGCGCAAATGCTCGATTTCCTCGCTCATGGTACGCGGTGGATGGCGTTTGGAGCTGACCAGTCTGCGCATGGCGTCCATCGCTTCTTCTGGATGTGCATCGAACACGGAGGTAAGGAAAACATTCGGCGATTGAGCGTGCAGTCCGTACCTGGAAAGTTCGTCTGCGGGGAAATCCTTGAGGTTGAATGTAACGATGGTTTCCGCACCGGCCCGACGGGCGGCCGCGACCACATGCCCGTCGTTGGGGTCCGACAAATTCACGTCCGGTTCAAACCGCTCCCAATCCTCCGCCATGGCCATCGGAAAGGCCCTGCAGATCGCGTCAAGAAAACCGCGGGCCCGGACGTCGGGCACATGCCGCACTTCCATGATGGCCAAGCGTGCCTCGTCCATGACCCTCGCAGACCATGCTGGCTCGCACAGACCAGCCTCGGCCAAGCTAAGCAGTGGGTCGATGATCCACGTAGGTACGAACAGGTTGGCGTCAAGCAGCGCAATCATAAGGGCACTCTACTTATCGAACCGGGACAGGTAATCCGAATAGTCGATGTCGTACGCGCCGTCCTCATCGGCGATGGAACGCATCTCATCCAACGCCTTGGATGCGGCCTCGTCGCGTCTGCGCTTGTAGTCGGTCACATCCGAAAGCCGCAAGAAACGGTAACTGCGCTCCCCCATGCGGGTGTACGGAATCATGCCCGCATCCAGCATGCGTGTGAGCGTGCGTTGGGAGACCCCAAGAATACGCGCCGCCTCGCCAGTCGTGATACGCTCGTCATCCGCCACCGCCCGTTCCGGCTCCGCAAGCAGAAACTCCCTAACGCGCCTGTAGTCGTCCGGCGTCAACGGGATACGCGTGCCGTCCACCCCTTGCAGGAACGCTCCGGGAACTCCGCCAGCAGAGCGCCGTGCCTTAGACCTCGTCCTATGGACTTTGCCACCCATCATCATGGTCATCGCAACCACCTCCATCCGTTTTCATCATACGGCAAATGGACACAATGGACAATATGTGGATCGGGATAATCTAGACTGCTTTCAGGTTCACCGCGGCCACCTTGACCGATACTTCTCCTTCTTCGGCGGATCCTCGTCGCCGTCGGCAATCGCGGTTTCGGAGATCTTGCCGTTTCAGTAGCTCCAGTTGTTCCAATGCAGGCTCGCTCGGTCCGCGTTGTAGCCGAACGGAATTATGACGAACCGTTTTCGCGAGCGGCGAGAACGGCATTGCGAAGGTCCCTCGACCCTGCCACCCCATGGATCGTCCCTCGCTTGGCATGCGCAGGTATCGAAGACTCGCCAGATCCGTGCAGCATCATTGCCTTGCGATTCCGGCGAAACGTCAAATCGGCCATGAGCGGCCAAAACCTCTTGACGCAAAAAACAACGCCGCCTTATAATCAGCCCATACTGCCGATAGATCGAATCGTCTGCAACCGAATCGAGAGGAGGCGAAATCATGTATGACGAGATTCCGAGTCTGCTGTATGTCGCCGGAGCTTTAATCACCGTGCTTTCATGGACTCTTTTCGCATTCTCGAAAACCATCCGTCCAGAAGGTCGAAGAGCCTTCATCCTGTGCCTCTCCGTTATCTGGATATTGTTCTTTGCGAGTTCGACACTGGCACTCGTGCCATATCCGCTTTTCGAGGCGTACTCAGGATTCATGGATCCCGATGTCCTCGATTTCTATGACCAGCCGGTCATACGGCTATTGCCGGCGGTGACCTGCGGAGTGAACCTGTGCGTGTCGGCAGGCCGTTCCATGGTTCTTGTAGGCAAGCGTTCGAAGCGATAGGCCTTCGCTCCGGATGCCGACGGAAGGTCAATCCCCACTGGTGCAGAAAAAGGCCGAGTCCGTCCACGTCGAGACCGACAGAAATCCATTGGTCTTTCCATTCAAAACGACGCAAAGTCTGCCGTTCGCGTTGAGACCGGCAGACGAGCCGCACTTCTTCCGCTTGAAACGACGCAAACCGGGCTGCCAGCGTTGAAATCAACAGAAAACCGTTGACTTTTCTGCTCGAAACGACGATAAAGCTACCATTTGCATCGAAACCAGCAGAACAATCGCAATTCATCCGCCCATTCCGACGCAAACATGAACTTTTCCGTCGGAATGGGCAGAACAATCGCACTTCATCTACCCAAAACGACGCTGCGGCAGGCTGCGCAACAGAATATATGACCGTTTTTTATTCTTTCTTTAAGATGAACCGATGAGTCTACAATAGAAATGGCGATTGCGGCATGACGTACGCATACTTTCCTGCCTATAGTGAAGGCACAACAGAAAAACAACAGAAGATACAGAGACAAGAAAACAACGAAGCGACGAGCCGCGCGACGCAGAAGAAGACAAAAGAAGAAGACAGGCGGCCGTCCGAAAGGAAGCACCATGAAGAACGACACCTTCAACCAGATCATCAACGCCAACCTCGCCTCCATCGACCCGGGCTTCGGTCCAGTTCGCACTCGCCAAGGCCTCCTCCGACCTGATGAAGAAGGTCCTCAACAAGTAAGGCTTTCCCGATTCCAACGAATCTACATGGCGGGCTGCCGCGGTTCCCAACGGACCGCGGCTAGCCCGTTTTTCAGCGATGAAAGCGCTGAGGTCATCCCGCACTCACGGGATGACCTCAGCGAACCGAACGAAGTCCGGCTTATTTCACTTTTGCAGGATAACGCCAATCTCCCGCGAACGCAACCCATCCGGACGCTCTCTCTTCCTGCCGTACGCAAGTCCTGCCGTACGCAAGCGGCTTCGAGTTCGTCGCGTCTTCGCACCGGAAGCCAAGTCGGTCTTGGACTCCCCTGTGGTTTCGCTGAAGAAAACCGGGGGTGCTACCCAATCAGCTGTTGTGGGATTTGCGCCAGATGAGATACGAGTAAACATACATGGCTGCGACCGAGCCAATCGCAAGCACCATAATCACTGCCAGAATCCAGGTTTCAGGCAATATACCTCCTAAAAATCCCAGCACAATCAGGCTAACGCCCACCACCATGAAACAGGCTCCGCCGAAACGGTGGGTGCGGCGCCAGTTGTCGGGGTCGTCGAGCGCCCATGGCGTTTTGATGCCGAGCGTGTAGTTTTGCCGCACACGAGGTAGATAATTACCCATGCCGATGAAGAACGCGCCGATCGCCCCGGACACGATGACGTTGACCGCGCCCTTGCCAGGAAGGAGGTTCCAGACGGTGAGTTCCCCAAGCCAGCTGATGGCGCACATGAATACCGTGAACGAGATCACGAATCCTTGGTAGAATCCGCCGAACTTGGCATATGCGGCACCTTTCGGATCAATGCGCGGCACCACATAGAACAGTGCGAGAAACGTCAATGGAAGCGCACCCAGAACGGATGCCATCCAACGTGGCCCCCATCCATTCACACCGCCGTCAGCACCCCAATGCATGGGAATGCGCTCAGGTAGCCCCGGCATGGCGGCAAGATGCGCCACGACGTTCAGCACGCAAAGCAGCATGAGAACGACCCATACACGGGCCGGAATACCGGTCGAGGCTTTGGTTGTCTCGGGTTTTTCCTGCTTTTGCATTGTCAGACCTTTCATTGCCTGTCTTCCGGATCGTCCGCGAAGCCCATGAACCATCCGACCAAGTCCTGCATAACTGTGGTATTATGGAAACCGAAATCTCGTTTTTTCGGAGCAACGCTGATGTCAAGGAACGGCGCCTTCCAGCAGACTCGGCAATAATCCCACGCCATAGGCGGCAACATGGGCGGAACCGCGCAAGACAAGGAGGTCCCGAATGGAATACATTCGAATTACCAGGGACAACATCGATGCAGAGCACGTCTGCTGCGCCATGTCCGGCAAACAGGCCCTTGCGAAAAAGGAGTGGCTCAAACGTCGATTCGACGAAGGATTGATCTTCTACCGCAGCGTAGAACGCGGAAAATGCTTCATCGAATATATCCCCGCGGAGAACGCGTGGGTTCCTATCCAAGCGGATGGGTATCTTTACATCGACTGTCTATGGGTCGCCGGCTCCATGAAAGGGCACGGATATTCCAACGACCTGTTACGGGGGTGCGTGAGGGATGCGAAGGAGCAGGGGCGGAAGGGATTGTGTATTTTGTCTGCCGAAGGACGCAAGCGCGAATTCCTCTCCGACGCGAAATACCTTGCGCACAAGGGTTTCATGGTTGCGGACACGTCATCATGTGGAATCATGCTCATGTACCTGCCGTTCGGTTCGGACACGGAGCCTCCGCAATTCAAAGAATGCGCCAAATACCCCACGGCGGATGGCGATGGATTCGTTCTCTATTACACGGACCAGTGTCCGTTCACCCACTACTGGGTGCCACGCGTGGAAGCGGTGGCGGAAGAGCACAGCATTCCATTAAAAACCATTCACATCATCAGCCGTGAGCAGGCCCAGAATACGCCAGCTCCGGTCACGACCTACGCGCTGTTCAAGGACGGAGAGTTCCTGACTCAAGGCATCCAGTCCGACAAGAAGTTCCTGAAGCTCGCAGGCGTACAGGTCTGATGCCGGCCTGACGTTTTTTTAAGATGCGGGGGCATCATGACGTTCCGCACGCATTACCATTCGAACAAGTCGGATCGGCCCGTACGGCATGGCGGAAACACCCCCACCCGCGCAACCGTCAGCGTGCAATGCAGCGAAAAGCATAAAGAAAACGGGTTCCGAATGAACCGGAACCCGTATAACGTAAAACCTCGAAATATCTGAAGTGTCAGAAGTATCCGAGTTTCCTAGAAAATCAGGCGAACAGGAAGCCCTGGCCGTGATGTTCCGGATACGTGTCGAACAGTTCGGCAACGGAACCGTCTTCGAACACGGCGCGGATGGCACTTGCCAGCAACGGCGCGATCGACAGAACAGTCAGACCGTCCCAACGCTTTTCTTCCGGAATCGGCACGGTATCGGTGAGCACGACCTCGCGTGCGCCGCAGTTCTTCAGTCGGTCCACGGCCGGGCCGGACAGCACGCCATGCGTGGCGACGACGGTCACCGACTTGGCTCCGGCATCCTTAAGCACGTTGCATGCGCCGGCGATGGTGCCCGCGGTGTCAATCAGGTCGTCGACAAGCACGCAGTCCTTGCCTGCGACGTCGCCGACCACACGGTTGGCGACCGCCTGGTTCGGGCGGGTGATGTCGCGCGTCTTGTGCACGAAAGCGAGCGGACCGCCGCCGAGGCGCTGCGCCCACTGTTCGGCAACACGGATACGACCGGCGTCCGGGGGAGACGACAGCGACGTTGTCAAGTTGGTTGGAGAAACGGTCACGGATGTAATCGACCAGCACCGGCATGGCGATGAGATGATCGACCGGGCCGTCAAAGAGCCTTGCGACTGCGCCGCATGCAGATCGACGCTCATGATGCGGTCGGCGCCTGCGGTCTTGAGCAGGTCAAACACCAGACGGCAGGAGATGGGCTCGCGGCCGCGGTGCTTCTTATCCTGGCGGGAATAGCCCAGCAGCGGGCAGACCGCGGTGATGGAACGGGCGGAAGCGCGCTTCAGCGCATCGATCATGATGAGCTGTTCCATGATGGCCTGATTTACCGGATTGGAATGGCTTTGCAGCACGAACACGTCCGCGCCGCGCACGGATTCGGTGTAGCGCACATACATTTCGCCATTCGCGAAGTCATATGCTGTGGTTTCCAGAACATCGATGCCGAGCTGTTCCGCGACTTCCGCCGCCAGTTTCGGATGTGTTCTGCCTGTGACAAGGATAAGGTTCTTATCCGGCTTTCCTTCAAGGATTGCGCTCACCGTGTCTCCAAACGTCTGTTCTAGCGAAGTGGATGTGACCCATACTAACCGGCCGCGCAGACCTCACCGACCCCGTGTGTTCGGGGGCCATGCGATCGTTCCGTCCACCTTCTATCGGTATAGGCCGTGTTTGCCGATGTATTGCACCACGCCGTCGGGTACGAGATACCAGACGGGTTCGCCATGTTCGGCGCGGCGACGCACATCCGTGGAGGAAATCGCCAATGCGGGAATCTCCAGCGTATCCACCTTGCCTTCAGGTAATTTCACGCCGTCCGGCGAGGAATAACCGGGACGTGTCACGGCCACGAAATGCGCCAGCTCCCACATCTTGTTGGCGTCCTTCCATTGCATGATCTCCGCCACGGCGTCGGCACCGGTGATGAAGAACAGTTCCGCATCGGGATACTGGGCGCGGATGTCACGCAGGGTGTCGATGGTGTAGGTGACGCCCGGACGGTCGATGTCCACGCGCGACACGGTGAATTTCGGGTTCGACGCGGTGGCGATGACCGTCATAAGGTACCGGTCCTCCGCATTGGTGACCTTCTTGTCCAACTTGAACACCGGCCGTCCGGTCGGCACGAAGATCACCTCGTCGAGGTCGTACACCCAGGACACTTCGGAGGCTGCGACCAAGTGGCCGTTATGGATCGGATCGAAAGTGCCGCCCATGATGCCGATGCGCAACCGGTTGTGCCAGTTGCCTCGTGCGGACCTGCGTCCGGTGGTCACGGCTGATTGCGGCCGGTCTACGGATAGTTCCGACATGCGTCGTTCCGGCTCGACCACGTAGCTGACGGTCAGTTCGGGATCGGCCTCCGCAGATTCCGGCCGCATGCGTTTTGGTCCGGTCATGCGGACGCTCCGCTCTTTTGCGCGCCATCGGCCTGCTGTTCGGCCTGTTTCTCGGCCTGCTGCTCTTTGTCCGCGTCGGCGGTTTCCTGCTCGATGCTGTCCGCGGTCGGTGAGGCGTTGTCGGGATCGATCTTGTCCATATCCTCATCCCACTCGTCCTGCACCACACGTCGAATCTCGGCGAATGTCGGCAGCGGGAAATCCGGCTGGTATATACTGCGGATTCCGGCAACGCGCTCGGTGACACGAATCAGCGTGTCGGTCATGCCGACGATGTCATGATCTCGTTCCATCGCGCTGAACTTGGCGATGTGCTGTTCCATGACCCGCATCTGCTCGTCGATATCGTCAAGCTGGGCGGCATCGGGAGTGATGACGTCCGAAGCGTCGGTTTCGGGCCAGCCGATCAACACCGCGTCGGCGTATTCGAGCGAGGCGCGTTCGTCCGCGGACGCGATACCGTCTTCGACCTGCACAAGGAACACATACCGCACGATGCTCAATCGTTCGGACGCCAATCGCAATCTGAGCATTGGGTCGGTCAAGTCCGCGTTCCATGGGTTCTTGTTGTCCTGCATGGTGTGCTGCATATTGTCCTGCATGACTTCGTCGCTCATTCTCTCACCTGTCCTGTTCCGTAGCCAATCCATTTGGTCGTGGTCATCTCGCGCAGCCCCATCGGACCGCGCGCATGCATCTTCTGTGTGGAGATGCCAAGTTCCGCGCCGAATCCGAACACGCCGCCATCGGTGAAACGTGTGGAGGCGTTGACCATCACCACCGCCGAGTCGATGCGGGCGGTGAATTCCTCGATGGCCGAATAGTCTTCGGCGATGATGGATTCGGTGTGCCCGGTGGAGTGACGGTTGATATGCGCGATGGCCTCGTCAAGCGAGTCGACCACCTTGATGCCGATTTTGAGTGCCAGATATTCGGTGTCCCAATCCTCGTCGGTGGCATGCACGAGTTGCGCATTTGCGATTCCGGCATGTTCGATGATGCCATACGCGCGTTCGTCGGCATGCATTTCGACTCCCGCTGCGGCGAGCGCTGCCGCGGCTTTCGGCAGGAAGCTTTCGGCGATGTCTTTGTGGACGAGGAGTTTTTCGGTGGCGTTGCATACGCCGACGCGTTGGGTTTTGGCGTTGATGAGGATGGGGATGGCTTTGTCGGGGTTGCCGGTGCGGTCGACGTAAATGTGCACGTTGCCGGCTCCGGTTTCGATGACGGGGACTTTGGAGTTGCGTACCACGGCTTGGATGAGTCCTGCTCCCCCGCGTGGGATGAGCACGTCGATGTGGCCGCGTGCTTCCATCATGGCGGTGGCGCCGTCGCGTCCGTATTGGTCTACGGTGGCGATCATGTTGTGGTCGTATCCGTGTTTGGTGAGTACGTCGGCGATGACGGCGAGTGTTGCCGCGTTGGTGTGTTCGGCCGCGTGTCCGCCGCGCAGCAGGACGGCGTTGCCGGATTTGATGCATAGGGAGGCAACGTCGACGGTGACGTTGGGGCGTGCTTCGTAGATCATGCCGAGCACGCCGATGGGGACGCGTACCTGCTGCAGTCGTAGGCCGTTTTCCAGATGGTATCCGCGTACGATTTCGCCGATGGGGTCTGGTAGGGATGCCACGTGGCGTACGCCTTGCGCGGCGGCGGTGATGCGCTGCTGGTCGAATCTGAGTCGGTCGAGTTTGCCGGCGTCCATGCCGTCGGTTTCGGCTTTGTTCATGTCGAGCGTGTTGGCTGCGGCGATGTCGTCCGCATGCTGGTCGAGTGCGTCGGCGATGGCGTTGAGCAGTTGGTTTTTGGCTTCGGTGTTTGCCTGGGCAAGTTGCGATTGCGCGGTGCGGGCTGCGTCGCCCATGGCGCATACTGCTTCGAACACGTCGGCGTTCATGGCGGTGCCTTGGTTCTGTGGATTCGTCATAGTCTCTTAGAATAGCGCGAAATCACGCCTCGCTGGGCAATAACGGCCATTTTCGGGTCGTTGGTTGCGCGGCGGGACGCGATTTCGTCAGTCGAGGCTGGTGATCAGTGGATTTGGTCGAGTCCCGGGTAAAGCGGGAAGTCTTCGGCAAGCTTGTCGACGCGCGCCTTGAGCGCGTCGACGTCGACGTCCTGTCCTGCGGCGAGAGCGGTGCCGATGATGTCGGCGACTTCCTCGTATTCCTTGGGTCCGAAGCCGCGGGTGGCGAGTGCGCTGGTGCCGATGCGCAGGCCGGAGGCCACGGATGCGGGGCGTGGGTCGAACGGGACGGTGTTGCGGTTGATGGTGATGCCGCATTGTGCGAGCAGGTCTTCGCCTTGTTTGCCGTCCATTTCGCTGTTGCGTAGGTCGACCATGACCAGGTGCACGTCGGTGCCGCCGGTCAGGACGCTGATGCCGTTGTTTTTGACGTCGTCGGCCATGAGGCGTTCGGCAAGGATCTTGGCGCCGTCGAGGGTGCGTTGCATGCGGTCTTTGAATTCCGGGGTGGCGGCGACTTTGAAGGCGACGGCCTTGCCAGCGATGACGTGCATGAGCGGACCGCCTTGCTGGCCGGGGAATACGGCGGAGTTGAGTTTCTTGGCGTATTCCTGCTTGGCGAGGATGAAGCCGGAGCGTGGGCCGCCGAGGGTTTTGTGCGCGGTGGAGGATACGACGTCGGCGTATGGGACGGGGCTTGGATGCAGTCCGGCGGCTACGAGGCCGGCGAAGTGGGCCATGTCCACCCAGAATTTGGCGCCGACCTCGTCGGCGATCTCCTTCATGGCTTTGAAGTCTTCGATGCGCGGGTAGGCGCTCCATCCGCCGATGATCATGGCGGGATGGGTTTCGAGCGCACGCCGGCGGATGATTTCCGGGTCGATGCGGAAGGTTTCGGGATTCACGCCGTAGGCTTCGGCGTGGTAGAAGCGTCCAGAGAAGTTGATTTTCATGCCATGGGTGAGGTGGCCGCCGTGGTCGAGGGCGAGGCCGAGGACCGTGTCGCCGGGTTTGACGAGCGCCTGGTAGACGGCTGCGTTGGCCTGTGCGCCGGAGTGCGGCTGTACGTTGGCGTATTCGGCGCCGAATAGGCTTTTGGCGCGTTCGCGGGCGATGGTTTCGATTTTGTCCACCTGCTCGCAGCCGCCGTAGTAGCGGCGTCCCGGATAGCCTTCGGCGTATTTGTTGGTCAGTACGGAGCCTTGTGCCTGTAGGACGGCGCGTGGCACGAAATTCTCGGATGCGATCATTTCGAGTCCGCTTTGCTGCCTGGATAGTTCGGCGTCGAGGATTTCGGCGATTTCCGGATCCGCTTCGGCGATGGGCGCGTTGAACATGTCGTTCGGTGTTTGCGCAAGAGGTGATGCAGTCATGAAGCCCTCCTTGACTTCGGAATGATCATCCGCTGTACCGCGGGTTACAGAGCAGTGTACGTGTGAAAACGATCGGAGGAAAACCGGGTTTCGAAACATGTGGGAAATATGGCACCGCCTGCGCGCGAAGACATGGACGGCACGATCGCGGTGCCACGTGGAAAAGCAGGACCTTCCGTCGGCAATCGTATGGGGTCGGCGTCCCATTCCACGGACGCGAGGCGACGTTCTTCCCACCTGTGCCGGTACACTGAGAAGCACGTTTGACGTAATCTGTCCGTTCTATTGCTAAGGAAATCAAGTGACCACGTTCCACAGCACACGCAGCACCACCGATTCGCTTACCTCCAAGCAGGCCATCCGCAAGGGCATCGCCGATGATGGCGGCCTGTTCGTGACCGACTCCTTGGGTGAGACCCATGTGGATATCGCTTCCTTGGCCGGCAAGTCCTACCAGCAGATCGCGTTCGATGTGCTGTCCGTGCTGCTGCCGGACTACACCGAGGCCGAGCTCAAGGAGTGCATCGACGAGGCGTACGGCCCACAGTGGTCCGACGAGAAGATCACTCCGGTCAAGCCGCTCGGCGATGACTATGTGATGGAACTGTTCAACGGTCCGACTTCCGCGTTCAAAGATGTGGCGCTGCAGATTCTGCCGCGTTTCATGGCGCGCACCACTCCGGCGGATGGCGACGCGGATGAGAAGATCATGATCGTCACCGCCACGTCCGGCGACACCGGCAAGGCCGCGTTGGCTGGTTTCGCGGACGCCGCGGGCACCGGCATCACCGTGTTCTATCCGGAAGGCAAGGTCAGCCAGGTGCAGGAGCTGCAGATGACCACGCAGTCCGGCTCCAATGTGAACGTGTGCGCGGTCAAGGGCAATTTCGATGACGCGCAGTCCGCCGTCAAGCGCATCTTCGGCGACAAGGAGCTTGCCGAACGTCTCGCCGATGATTCGCATGTGGTGCTTTCCTCCGCGAATTCCATCAATGTGGCCGTCTGGTGCCGCAGGTCGTCTATTACTTCTCCGCGTACGCGCAGCTGCTGGAACGCCAGGTCATCAATGTGGGCGACGAGGTCGAGTTCGTTGTGCCGACGGGTAATTTCGGCGACATCCTCGCCGGCTATTACGCGAAACTGCTGGGCCTGCCGGTCAAGCATCTTGTGGTGGCGTCCGACAAGAACAACGTGCTGTTCGACTTCCTGACTTCCGGCACGTACAACCGTCAGCGTCCGTTCTTCCAGACCATTTCCCCGTCGATGGATATCCTCATCTCATCGAACCTGGAGCGCATGCTGTATTACATGTCCGACAAGGACACACGCCTGATCTCCATGCTGATGAACGATCTGAGCCAGTGGGGCGCCTACGAGGTTCCCGAGCCGATGATGAAGAAGATTCGTTCCATCTTCGGCACCGGTTGGGCCGATGAGAACCAGGTGCGCGAGATGATCGCGGACTGCTGGAACAAGAACCATTACGTGATCGACCCGCACACCGCATGCGGCTACTACGTCATGCAGCAGATGCCGCGCGATCCGCTCACGCCGCGCGTGCTGCTGTCCACCGCCAGCCCGTACAAGTTCCCGCGCGTAGTCAACGAATCTCTGGGTCTTGACGCGTCCGGCACCGATTTCGAATGCATGGACGTGCTTGCCAAGGCCACCGGCACCACCGCTCCGGCCGCGCTGCGCGGTCTTGAGACCGCCGACGTGCGTTTCGACCATGTCGTTGACATCGACGGTATGGAAGGTTTTGTCGAGCAGGCCGCCAAAGCTCTGTAAAAACTCTGTAAGCGAAGCATACTTTCACATCGTTAAAGCCATCTCCATCGGCCGTCCGCAATATGTGGACGGCCGTTTTTCGTCAAGGCTGCTACAGTTGCATGCTCGGAGGCGAACGAGCATGACAGCACCAACGATACCCGCATCTGAATCGGTACGACAGAAGCAACCGGCACAACAATCGAACCAGCCCGAACAGCCCCGGCGTAAGCATGATCGTCTCATCACCCGTGATATGGCGTTGGTCATGCTTGCGACGTTCTGTTTCATGTCGAGCAATATGCTTGCCAATCCGATCGTTGCCGGATATGCGGAATCGTTGGGCGCGGACGGCATGCTGATGGGTGCGGTGGCCGGGTCGATGAGTTTCATCTCACTGTTCTGCCGCCCTATCGCAGGCAATCTTTCCGACAAAACCAGCAAGCGCACGCTTGTGGCGGTTGGCACGGTGCTCTATTTCGCCGCCGGACTGCTGTACTATTTCGCAAACTCCCCCATCATGCTCATCATGGCTCGCGTGATCAACGGCGTTGGTTTCGCATGCTGCTCGGTCTGCCTGGCCACGTGGATGTCGCTTTTGCTGCCGATCCGGCATATGGGTGCCGGCATTGGGATTGTATGGCACGATGAACGCGCTGGCTATGGCGGTCGGACCGGCATTGGGTATTCGCGCGCAAAAATACATCGGTTATCGTCTGACGTTTTTTGAGTTCGCTGGTGCTGGCGGTGATCATGCTGATCGCCACACTGATGGTGAAGAATGGCGGACAACCGGTACGCAAAAAGCAGACTTCCATAACGGAGAATCCCTCCACTGCCGTAGACATTGACGGTTCTGCTAGCGCAACCAAAAAGCATCGTTTTTCGATCCGTTCGATTCTGGAACCGCGTGTGGTGCCGTTGTCGCTGACGTTCATGATGTTTGCGATAGCGTATTTCGCAAATCAGTCCTTCATCGTGAATTATGTTCAGTCTCGTCATCTGCCGGTATCGTCCGACCTGTTTTTCATGTTTTACGCGGTCGCGTTATTGGTGTTGCGACTGGGCTTGCGCGACCTGTTCGACAGCAAGGGCTTCCGTTTCTGGCTGACGGTCTGCTCGTTGGGCATGCTGGCGATGCTCGCATGCATGACGTTCCTGTTCAATGATTGGATGCTGTTGTTGGCTGCGATTTTCACCGCTGTCGGCTACGGTCTGATGAGTTCAGTCACGCAGGCGCAGGCCGTGGTAATCGCAGGCCGCGAGCGCAGTGGTATTGCGAATAGTACGTATTATGCGGGTATTGATTTGGGTATGTCGGTTGGTCCGTTTGTGGGTGGTTTGGTGTATGGGCGTTTGTCTGCTGTGTGGTTTTATCCGGTGTTTATGTTGGCGATGCCTGTTGCTTGGTTGATTTATTTGTTGTGTGCGAAGCGTGTTTCGCGGTAGTTGTTGGCATCGTGTGCGAGGTTTCTGCCGTAAACCATTCCAAGCGCGTGTCGTTCTAACTGTTTTTGCGGTCGGTCGTATTTTCCATATACGGCAATATGACCGACCGACGCCCATCCTGGCTCGTGCAAGGCGTCCATGCCGAAGGGGAGATGTCAAGATCGGCCCTTGCCGCCGTATTCCGTTCCAGCCTTTCCGGCTATTTGACTTGGTGGATTTTGTTGCCTTTGACCATGTAGGCACGTCGGGCCATGTCGATCATGGGCTGGTCGAATCGGCTGTCTGTGTAGAATTCGTCCACTCGAACGTTGTCTCCGTAGAGTTCGCGGAATCGTTTGGGCTTGTTGGTGTTGAAGTTGAGGTAGTTTACGTTCAACGTGTTGCCGTCGATGGTGGAGGAGACCAAATGTTGCACGCCAAGCCTGCGGCAGGCCTCGCCCACGGTGATGTCGAACGAGGCGGTGAGGATCACATCGTCTTCGCGTGGCTCATACCAGGGTTTGATGCGCTTCATGTTCTGATCCCAGAAGGCGTTGACCAATTCTTCGAATTCCAATGATTCGGCCAGTTCGCTTAAATATCCGTGGCATAGCTTGCCCACACCGTATTCCATTTGATCGAACGTGGCTCGTCCGAGCTTGTATTTGATGGCATAGCGCAGTACCGGGGCGATGTACCGCAATACCTTCGGATTGTATTTGGCCGAAAACAGGTACAGGTCGAACAGGCTTTCTCCGTCATAGATGGTTCCATCGAAGTCGAATACACGCATGTATGCAGCTCTCACTTCCTCGTATGCGCGCATTCAATACGCGCCATTGCATCTCATGCTAAAGTCCGAAGGCTGATTCCTTTTTACACCAAGGTGAACGGCCGGCGACCGCAATGTGCACAAATTGCACATCTCAATGCACATTCGGTTCATGTCACGTTTGGAAGGAGGAACCACCACAACAACACAGTCGGACCGCTATTCGCCCCATAGGAGCCGTTCGCGCTGCTGATACTCCTCATCGAACAACGGCTGGGCCTTCGTGTCGATGAGCTTGGCGAATTCCAGATCCTCATCTCGTTCCACCCGATGCTCAGCCATATTCCATTGGTCATGGTACGTGTAACGCAATGCCTCGGCATCCGTTTTCAGAACATGCGACCGGTAAAGGTCCCGTTCGAATAGAAGCGTATCAACCAGCCATCCTGGCTCGTCCGGAAACTTGCTGATGCCATTGACGTACTCCGCACGATACGCGTCATGGACAAGGACAGGCAACGCATCGATACGCAAAAGCTCCTTGAACATGATAAGCCGTCCGATTCGACCGTTGCCGTCCGAAAATGGGTGAATCTTCTCAAACGTCCAATGGACACGGGCGATCTGATACGGTTCATCCTCAAGTTTCGTGCACATATCAAACAGCCTGTCCATAAATTCGGGAACATCCTGCGGCAGCGCAGTCCTTGTCGGAGTGACAGGATTGCCGATAAAGTCCGGCCGAGTCTTGTAGCCGCCCACGTTGAAAAAGCGTGTCGGAGACCTGTCTGGTGCCTTGCTTGAGAATGGCATGCAGGTGACAGACCATATCCCGGTCCACCGGCTCATCAGCATGGTCGAGAATCCAACGGAACGCAGCGAAATGATTACGGGTTTCCAACGCATCGTCAGGATTGACCTGTTCGCTGCCATCCGTGGTATAGGTACCGGTGGCAAATAGCTGCGCGGTCTGTTTGGCAGTAAGGGTGGAACCTTCCATATGATTGGAATTCCATGCGAACTGGATTTGTGTAGTCGTGTAAATGCCGTCACCATATCGAGTATCACGCTCTCGGATAAGACGCTCCACGATACGTTCCGCCATAACCCCATCCTTCCTTCATTCCGCTCGACTATCCTCCCATGGTAATTCATTTAGGCTAGAAACCGTGGTGGATGTCGTATATCCTGCAGGTTGGTTCCATGTCGAACGTGACCGTGTCGAACTGTTCGGGATGGTGCACGAACGTATCGATCAGTTTCCATTGGCGACGGCTGATGCCGATACGATAGTCCGGACGGACCATAAGCACCGGCGCTTTCGGCTGGAGTTCCTCCAAGAGCTGCGCGCGCTGTTCGAAGCATTCATCATCGTCGATCCATACGATCGGCGCGGGTTCATTCTCTTCGCATTCGATGCGTACGCGTCGTTGGATGGTCTGCCATTTGCCTGTCTCACGTCCCCATTTGGTGACAGGATCGTACCAAGTGATGACATCGACTAGCATGGGATCCCAGCCGAGCATCGGGTCGAGAATCTGACTGCAGTATGGCTGCCAGGTGGACAGCCACCACAATTCCACAATGCCGTCAACTGCCAACGCGTACATGGCGTCGGACAGTTCGCTGGACCAGTGGATGCGCCATGAGCCTACGGGCATGTGGGCTTTTTCGTTGCCGTCCAAGTGGAACGCTTTTTCAGGATTGTACATTTTCGCGTAGGGACTGTCGGGCTTCGCCCAAGTCATAACTTTGTTCACGCCACTCCTGCGCAAAAGCTTGTCATCCGGAAAGGCGTTGAGCACCCCATCGAAATCCGTGAACACCACAGGCTTGGAAAACATTTTCAACTCCATCATCACTCCCCTTTCAATCATCAACTATCTTCTTATATTGACCTTACGGTTTCCTCACTACGCTTTACCTGACAAATACTGACAGCACCGCCATCGTTTTATTTGCTACACTCGGATTAGTTCGGCACGGACGCCGAACGACCGCAGGCACGAGCATAGGCAACCGCAAACATGGTCCATAGATGCGCAAAACATGATGCGCGGACGCATCCAAAAAGCGGTCACCATCACGCAAAGGAGTGAAACATGGCAGACGAATCATCGAAGATTCCAGAGAAAACCGTCGAACAAATCTTCGACGAACGTTATCCCCTCGACAAATGGGAGGATTCAAACTACTCGATACTCGACAAATTCTCAATGCGCGGCCGCAAAGGCTTCGTCACCGGAGCCGCAGGCGGTCTAGGACGCAACGCGGCGGCCGCGCTCGCCCAAGCCGGAGCAGACGTCGCACTAGTCGACCTGCCCAGCCAAGAAGACAAGCTCACCGAACTGGCGAAAGACATGAGCGAACGTTTCGGCACCAACGTCATCGCGCTCACCTGCGACGTCACCAACGTCGAACAAGTAGCCGAACTCAAAACACAATTGGTAGAACAACTCGGAACCGTCGACTTCGCGTTCCTCAACGCCGGAGTCAACGTACCGGGCGACGATCAAGACGCCACCGAAGAAGTATGGACGCGCACCATCAACATCAACCTCAACGGCACCTACCGTACCGGCCGCATCGCGCATGAAATCATGCGCGAACACGGTCATGGCGGCTCACTGATCTTCACAGCCTCCCTGTCCGGACACAACGCGAACTACATGATGGGAAGTCCGACGCCGGTGAACGCGTATGGCGCCACCAAAGCGGCCATCATGGAACACTCACGTTACCTTGCCGCAGCGCTCGCCAAAGATGGCATCCGTTCCAACACCATCTCCCCCGGATACGTGTGGTCTGGAATTTTCAATGGCCGTATCGACATGCCTGGCCACGACGCTATGCTCGAGGTCGTGCCGATGCATCGTTTCGGCACGAATGACGAGATTGCCAGCACGGTGCTCTTCCTCGCCAGCGACGCGTCCTCGTACGTTACTGGCACTGACATTCGCGTAGACGGCGGCTACAGCGTCTTCTAATCACCGTACCCCATTTGATAAATGGCCGGTCGCAGCTAATGTGCTTCGACCGGCCATTTATCTGGTGGTGGTTTCTGGAACATACCGCTGCACATGCTTGCGGCGTATCAACGTACCGGCAGTGGTTCCGGCTCCTGCAAGGAGGAGCATGACCGCGATAATGGGAACGATGTCGGAGCCCGTGTGAGGCGAGTCCGCAGTCGGTTTTCCATCGGCCTTGCTGGCATTCTTGTCTTTCGAGGGCTGCTTGTCATTCGGCTTGGCCTCTCCACCGCCCGGCTGGTCATCAGGCTTCGTTTCCCGAAGCTTCAGACCGTTCAATGCCGTGTTAAGGAGCGTGGCGGCATTGGAGACAAGACCGTTCTGTTCGCTGCTGAACGTGGTGTTGTTCCACAGCGAGAGGGCCTGCTCGTACGCTTCCGTGAGAGATGCGACCGTATCGTCCGTGTATTTGCCGAATTCGGCAAGCTTGGCCTGTGCCGCCGCGATCGGAGCTTCGAGCGCGCTCTTGTCGAGTTCGGTCGGATCATCATACATGGCCTGATATCCTAGGATGGTCAGTTTGGCGAGCTGATCGTACATCTTGGAGTAGAGGCGAGCGTTGAAGTTCATGACACTGAACCCTGCGCGGGACAAGTTCATCTGTCGGATTTCCAGATTGTCTGGATCGTAGGCGCCTTCGGCGAACGTCATGTCGGACGATTCGCTGTCGGACGCGCCCTTGCCTGTTCCGCTGGTGTCGAGCGCGCTGCCCGTGGAGTAGTCGAACGGGGTGCCGTCCTTGCCGCTCCATGCGTTGATGATGAGGCTCGACGTGCGGAACGGGTCAGATCCGACTCCTGCGTAGTTGTAGCCCGCAATGTCCTTGCCGGAGGAAACGGTGTCGCCGTTCTCATCGACGAAGTAGATCGGGTTGCCGTCGACGTCGAGCGGATACCCGTCGGGACCCCACACGTTGTCGGTGATCACTGCAAGACCGTCACGGTCGGTATAGCTGCCCATGCGGGATTCGCGATACCATGCGTTGCCGGTCGTGGCCGTCGGATGCAGGAACAGTTCGGCTCCGGACGCGGCATAATAACGACCGAGTTCCGGATAGAAGTGGCCGTCTCGACAAATGTCGATACCGGCCTTGAGTGGCTTGCCGTCCGAGCCGGTCCACTCGGGCATCTCGAACATGACCGGCGTGCTGCCAGGCAACGACCATGCGGTTTCCTCGGATCCGGCGCGATGCATCTTCTGGTAGGAGTCGGCGTGCCCGTCAGGGAACGCTATGGCAGCGGAATTGTAGACCTTCCGCACGCCGTCGCTGTCAGTGATGAGACTCTCGGTGATTTCAGCTTGGGAGGCCGCCATCTTGTATGCTGCGGAGTCTAGGTCGCTTGAGGAAACGTAGCCGGTGAGTGCCGCGACGAAGGCCATGGTGGCGCACAATGCGACGCTGCCCACCGCCGCAACCGCCATGTCGAGCTGTCGTTTGAACCATATGGATTTCGCGGTGACGTTCGCTGCCGCGTCTTTGTTCTCCGTTGTCGTACGGTGCGACGTGGATGTCCCTCTCTTCAACGCGCCATGCTTCCCCAAAATTTCCCCGTTCTGGAAAACATCATAGGAGATAAACGGAATTGTATGACAGTTCGTTTTCCACTTGGCTTCTGAATTCCGAAGAGTATCTAAAGAGTACTCATGCCCGATTCTGCGAGCGCGATCATTTGACGTTTCCTTTGTTGTTGAACACTGTTTTGCCCATATTTCGCTTATGTATGGCAGGTCAGTCCGTCAAAGCAGTAGGTAGGGGGTATGAAAAACCTCATTTTCGCGAAACCGACTGCCATATATAAGCGAGATGCCTCATGTCACATCCCGAAATCTGCCATACATAGGCGAGATACAGCCTGCTTTGCTCAGCACAAGGCCGACAGATCCAGAAAATGCGCACGATGACACGTTTCAAACCATACTTCGCGCAGGATCTTTTTCCGATTTGTTCCCTTGACAGGTCTGACACCTACTGCTTGGGCAGTTCGCGGCGGCGCGCAACGAGTCAACGAACTGTGCACACGCAAAGGCGGGTATGATGACGTTTATTCTTGCTTGGTATCGGCACTTGAAATCCGAAGAACAGTAAGGAGATAATCATGTCCGACATCAATCCGTCAGCAACCACGGCAGCACAGGACTCCCGCACATCTATACGACTCGAAGCGGGACTAACGGCCCCGGACTTTACACTTCCCAGCGACAACGGCGATAGCGTCACGCTCTCTGCATTGCGTGGCCAGAATATCATCCTGTACTTCTACCCTGCCGCGATGACTCCCGGCTGCACCACCGAGGCCTGCGACTTCCGAGACAACCTCGAACAACTGCGCTCCCGCGGATTTACCGTGCTCGGCGTATCGAAGGATCCGTTGGACAAGCTCGTCCGATTCCGCGGGCGCAATCATTTGACGTTCCCGTTGTTGTCGGACGCCGATCTGACTGTGCATCGTTTGTATGGTGCGTATGGTGAGAAGAAATTGTACGGCAAGGTCTATGAGGGTGTAATTCGTTCGACTTTCGTGATCGATGGTGATGGGGTGATTCGTATCGCCCGGTACAACGTGCGCGCGAAGGGTCATGTTGATTCTTTGCTGCGGGCGCTCGACAAGCTTGATGGTTCCGTTTTCTAGTTTGGAATGCGATGCCGCTTTGTTTATAGATCAGCTTTTTCATGCGAATGACGCAAGCAGCGTCAGTAGCGGGTAGATGCCGAATTCCTGATAGCGGTCGTGCAGTGTGCCGATGTCTTCGAATATGGTCTCTTCGACAAGCCTTTCGAAGGTCTCGTAACGGCGCGGGGCACGGCCTCGTAAGAGAAGAGGAGAAGCGCGATGAGACTCAGACTTCCAACAATAAATCATCGTCTTCCGACATGTCAGTCCACGGCTCGCGTGTGCGGTTTGCTTGATCGTGTTGGCGATGCGTTGGCTGAGGAGCGTGAACGTTTGGAGTTGAAGGCGATTGAAATGTTGAAGGAGCCGAAACGTCTTGTGCAGCCGGAGCCGGTGGATCATGCTTGGTGGGATGATGGTTCCGGCGTATACAGCGTTGGCTGATAGGTCCGGTAAGCTAGTGTGTATCCAGCGGAAAGGGACGTGCCATGGTAATGCGGCGCAATAATGAGCAGACGGTTGCGGGAAGGCATCGCATGATGAGGCGTGCCGACCGTGAGGTGGCCGATCCGCAGCAGGTCGAGGCGATTATCGCAACATGCAAGATCGTGAGTCTTGCGTACACCGATGCGGAGGGCATCACCATCGTGCCGTTGAATTTCGGATACGTGTTCGACACGGAATCCAATCATCTCACCTTGTATTTCCATGGTTCTGCGACCGGACGTAAGATGGACGCTGTCAAGGCCGCGGGCAACGCGCTTCCTGTAGCATTCGAAATGGCGACTGACTGCGAGGTGGTCGAGGGGCGCACGCTGTGCAGTTGGGGCGAGGCGTTCAAGTCGATCGTTGGCAATGGTACCGCGTCCATCATCGACAATCTTGACGAGGCGCGCCAGGGGCTCGCACTGCTGATGAAGCAGCAGGCCGGCATGGAACATGTGGAGTTCACCAACCAGCAGGTACACGCCGTCACCGTATGGAAGGTGGAAGCGGACTACCTCACCGCCAAAGTGCGCGAAAAGCCCCAGCCGCATATGCACTGAAACCCCGAGGCGGTGGTGCTATCATCCCCGGCAAAAGGGCTAATCTGGTAATGGTAAATCCCAACCGTCAGTTTGTTGTCGATGCGAATGCGTTGTTGGGACGCAATCCCATTAGTGCGTTCGATGGTGTCAAACTAGATGGCGTGATTTCCCGCACGATCATTGGCGGCAGACCGTAGATTTCGACATGCCCGGCAATCCGGCGAATTTGATCAGTCGCCCATGATTGTTCATGGATGGTCGCGCCGCAAACGACGTGTTGAACGACGGCATCGCCATAGCACGAGAATGTCACCATAATCCCGATACAGATGGCCCGCATGTGGTCACCGGTCCGATTGCCGTACCGAAAGCCACCCAGGTGGTCTGCTGGCAATCACTCCGACCACGTTGGCGCCGCGCTTCCCTACGGTGTGATCTCCACCCGCCACGCGCGTGGAGTGCTGGCAGGATCCGAGGATTTCGACGTTCACGGTCTGATTGATCTCGCCAAAGAACTCTATAAGGGAATGGAATAACAGATGGTTTCCTCAACAATCGTGCAGCAAGATAGCAACACCACCCAGGCGACGGATCGCACCAAAAGGGACGCTCTCTCCTTCGGCGCGAAGCAAATCGCAATCATGACTGAAGTGGGACTCATCGCCGGTTCCCTACATTGCCTACGTTGACGACCATGCCGTTGGCGCGGCTGATCTACCTGTGTTTCCGCCGTATCATCCATCCGACTCGCGCATAACCGTCCATACGGGAATCCGCGAACGCAAGTAAATGTCGCTTCCATCAATCGCCGACCGCAAGAGACGTTCATGAAGCGGCGGATTTCCTTATATTCCAACAGAACCCGTACTGTTATGCGACACGCAATAACAGTACGGGTTTTCTGTGTTACTGTTATATATAACAGCTAAACAGTTTGCATCTAACTGTTCAGCTGGGAGATATATCACCTACGAAACATAACAGAAAAA
>ENA-OQNL01000030-OQNL01000030.1-human-gut-metagenome-genome-assembly--contig:-NODE-30-length-21394-cov-3.394461_pt1 | contig 21394 bp, 21 predicted proteins | sample MGYA00242631_ERZ504884 | MGnify/ENA primary metagenome ERZ504884 (study PRJEB26092, sample SAMD00036395) | human gut metagenome | host: Homo sapiens | study: EMG produced TPA metagenomics assembly of...
CCGCGAGCGCGCCGCCTGTGAGCGGACCATGGTAGGCGAGGGTTGAGCCGCGCATCATCCTGCGGTAGGCGTACGTGGCAAGCTGACGTGCGGTGGCCGGTTTGGTCATGGTGAAGAAGTTGCGGCCACTCATATTCGCAGCCTTCTGAAAGCCGGTCGTGGTCGGACCGGGACATACGCAGGTCACCGTCACGCCCGTGCCGCGCAATTCGTGGGCCACGGCCTCGGATAGCGAGCGCACGAATGCCTTCGACGCGAAATACATCGCCATGTATGGGCCTGCCATCATCGAGGCGACGGACGAAATATTCAAAATCCTGCCATGCCCGTTGGCGCGCATGTCTCGGCCATACCGATACGTCAACTCAGCGAGCGCATGCATGTTGAGCTGCATCATCTCGTTTTGCCGGTTCCAGTCGGCGTCGAGAAAATCCGTCCAGTCAGCGAAGCCTGCGTTATTAACGAGATGGTCGACCGCAATACCTTGTGATGTGGTGAAATCATGGAGTTTCTTCGGCGCATTTGCTTCGCTCAGATCTATGGCGAACGTCACCACATGCACGCCAAAACGCTGCTCGAGCTTGGTTTTTATCATGTCAAGCCGTTCCTGGCTGCGGGCGGTGATCACCAGGTCATGTCCGTCCGCTGCGAACAGCGCCGCCAGTTCGCGTCCGATGCCGCCGGACGCTCCCGTGATGAGTGCGTATCCCATGCCAACTCCTTCGTTTTGGTCCTATCTCGCCTATGAATGGCGGATTCGCGGGTCTGCCTGATGCTATCTCCACTATAGATGGCGGATGTTTTTCGATTTAGACCCCCTGAAATAGCGTATAGGGGGTAAAAAGCGCGGCTTTTCACTTTGCCGTCCGCCATCTATAAGCGAGATAACATGTGTACGAAAGACGAAATCCGCCATTCATAGGCGAGATAGGTGTTTTGTGGAAAGGTGGATAACGGCGGTGAAAAAGAAGTCGCATTACGATTCGCCGCTTGGCGGCATCACGCTGATCGCCGACGAAACGGCATTGCTCGGCCTGTGGTTCGATTGGCAGCCAGGCTATGCGGACGATGATTCCGCGGTTTTGGGTGATTCGCCGACGATTGGCGCCGCGAAACGATGGCTGGAGGAATACTTTGCAGGTTGCATACCTCGGACCGAAGTGCCGTTGCGGCTGGAAGGCACGCCGTTCCGCAAGGAAGCATGGGCATTGCTGCGGAAAGTGCCATACGGCGAAACGGTTTCATACGGCGAACTCGCACGTCGATTGGAGTTGAAACGTGCGGACGGGCGTAGGGTATCCGCACGCGCCATCGGGGGAGCGGTGCACCGCAATCCGATCGCGCTTATCGTGCCCTGCCATCGGGTCGTCGGCGCTGACGGCAGTCTCACCGGTTATGCGGGAGGCATTGAAACCAAAATCCGTCTGCTCCAACTCGAAGGCGTGCTGAAGCAGACGGAACGGACGGATGTGGATTGCGAATCTATAGACCGGATTTGGCAATCCACCCGCTGACGGCTTCGGCGGCTTTACTTGCGTTGTTCTGTGCGTCGGTCCCCATGACCGCAAGCCCCGGCTTCACCGTCGTCTTGGTGATTGCGGCGATACGTTCCGGAGTCCGTCCAAGCCCGCTGCCGCCGTGCGTGCAGAACGGATAAATGGTTTTGCCGGACCAGTCGCGGCTTTCCAGAAAAGCGTACACGGGCATCGGCACATCGCCGCACCAAATCGGATAGCCAAGGAACACGGTATCGGACGAATCGAGCGCATCGACATCGCCGCTGAGCGTGAACAGCGGACGCGCGTTGACACGCTGCTCCTCCTGCACCATTTCTGAGGTCGCGGCGTACCGTTCCGGATAAGGCTCGGTACGTGTGATTTCAATCATCGGCGAATCGGTCCGCCGGGCCACCTCTTGGGCAAGCTTCGCGGTATTGCCGACCGTCACCTCGCCCACTTCGTAGTTTTCGCCGGCGCGGGAGAAAAACACCACCACCATGTTGCGTCCTTTCATGGTCCTTGAAGAGGACGTTGCCGCATCCGTCATGCGTCAGTCCAAGGGTTTATCAGTCCATCTTTGGAAACGATTGTGCTCGATACGCGAGCAGACCGTCGATGAACCGTGCAAGACCCTCGATCATGCGTGCACGCGGACAGGCCACGTTGATACGCACGAAATCATGACCGTTGCCACCATATTCGGAACCCTCGGAGAACATCACCTTATGCTCGCGTTTGAGATAATCGCACAACGCATCCGTGTCATGCGTGATGGCCGAACAGTCGACCCACAACAGGTAGGTGGCATGTCCTTCGACCATGATGATGCGCCGGTCGGCCGGCACCGAAGCGTTGTATTTGTCGAACATCGCACGCGCGGTCGCCTTGTTGCCGGCCAGATAAGCGCGCAGTTCGTTCAGCCACGGTTCGCCCTCGTTGAACGCGGCCAGGGTGGCGTCCATGGCGAAGGCGTTCGGCTCCGCCACCTCATCGGTGTTCAAAGCTCGCCACACCTTATGACGCAGCACCGGATTCGGAATCATCACGGCCGCGGAATTCAGTCCTGCGATGTTGAACGTTTTGGTCGGAGCCATGCAGGTCACCGAATTCATCGCGCAATGCTCGCCCACCGAGGCGAACGGCACGTAATCGAAACCCGGATCGGTCAGATCGCAGTGGATCTCATCGCTGACCACCGTCACATGATGCTTCCAGCACAGTTCGCCGATACGTTCCAAAGTCTCACAATCCCAAATACGGTCGATCGGATTATGCGGGTTGCACAGAATCATCAGCGTGGTCTGCGGGTCGGCGAGTTTCGTTTCGAAATCAGCCCAATCGATCTCGTAATGTCCTTCGCCGTCATAGGCGAGCGGCGATTCAAGCACACGGCAGCCATTGTTGAGAATCGAATTGAAGAAGATGTTGTAGACCGGCGTCATGATCACGACGTTCTCGTTCGGCGTGGTGAGTTTCCTGACCATGCTGGAGATCGCCGGCACTACACCGGTGCAGAACACCAGCGAGTCCGGGTCGATGGCAAGCTCATGACGGCGTCCCCACCAATCCACGTACGCCTGATTCCATTCTGGCGGCACGATCGAATAGCCGAAAACGCCATGCTCGACGCGCCGACGCAACGCCTCGCGGATTACGGGCGCGGTCTGGAAATCCATATCCGCCACCCACATGGGCAGCGCGTCGCCAGCCTCCTCCCATTTGAGCGAGTACGTGCCGGAACGGTCGATCGGAGTATCGAAATCGTAAGTCATACCGCCAATCCTACCTACTGTTATGCGGCGTCGGCTGTCACGATCGTCGTGGCCGTCGGATCGATTTTCGCCGGATCGAGCGTCATCTCGTTGATATGGTCGGCGCGAATCGTGCCGGACGAAGGATTGAACACGCTGTCGATCGTGCCGCGCACGTCGGCATCGACGGAGGAATATTCGAACGCGAGCGTCGTATTGACGAGCCGGCAGTCACGCAACACCAGATGGTCCACGTAGCACAGGCCCTGCAGGCTTTCGATCGTGCAATGCTCGAACGTCACGTTACGCGAGTTCCACGCCAGATACTCGCCGGAAATGAACGAATCGCGCACCGTCACGTTCTCGCAGTTCCAGAAACAATCCTTCGAAATCAGACGGGAATTGGAAATCTCCACGTTCCTTGCGCCATCGAACGGATAATTGCCCACCAAACGTAGGTTGTCGGCTTTCACATCCGCGCAATTCATCGCCAGATAGTCGCCATGCGCGCTCACATTGTCCAACGTCACGCCGGAACAGGCCCACAACGTCTCCTCGGCGTTGACGAAATCCACGTTGCGTAACGTCACGTCATGGCAGCGGCGGAAATTCTTCGGCGCCTCGATCGTTGAATCCTCCACCGTGATATGGTCCGTGTACCATACGCCCGCACGTGCCATCTCAAACCACGTGCAGTCCTTCGCGTCGATATCCGAGCAATACCACAGCGGATACTTCCATTTGAACGAGCTCGACCTCAGTTCGATGTCATGGGCATGCTTCAACGGCGATTCGCCATCGTCGAAAATCGTATCGACGTACCGGCGGTCATGCGCGAAGAACTCCGCGCGCTCGCCGGTGAGGAACGCCTGGCGGGTTTCGGACATGTCCTGCTCCGCAGCGGATGTAAATGTATCTGGAGTGTTATTCACCGTATGCTCCTTCATGCTCTGTTGGAAGAGAATAGGAACTTCAAGTACTTGAAGTCAAACAGGGAGCCACGTTCGTCTGGAACGAACACGGCTCCCTGCGGAAAATCGGGAAATGCGCGCCGAAACAGGCAGAGGAATCAGCCGATCAGCGCTGCCGGATACTTCGCCACGGCGGCGTCGATCTGCTCATCGGTGGACGTGGCGACGCCTTGGATGAGGAACGGCTTCAGATATGTGGCATGCGTATGACGGAACGTGGTCTCGAACGGGGAAAGCAGCTCCTCCATGGTGCGCACATGGCTGCCTTCACGCGTGTAGGAGTCCGCCGGAGAGCCGGTGGACACGGCCAACATGAACTCCTTGCCTTCGAGCGCCCGCCCGCCGCCGTAGGCCCAGCCGGCCTTGATCACGTCATCCTCCCACTGCTTGAGCAGCGCGGGGGAGCTGTACCAGTAGAACGGGAACTGCAGCACGATGCGGTCATGCGTTTCGATGAGCTCCTGCTCATGTTCGACGTTGATTTTGAAGTCGGGATATGCGGCGTACTCGTCCACCACGGTCACGTCGCCGGTCTCGTTGGCCGCGTCCATGAGCTTGCGGTTGACCTGCGATTTTTCCAGATGCGGGTGGAACACCAGTACCAGTGTCTTCATTCATGCTCCTTGTCCAAAGGTTTTTCGTTACGTTCCAGTATGCAGCATGATAATCTCGTCGCGCATGCTTTGTACGTAATCCGTCGATGTCCACGCGCCGATACGGTTGCGCATGGTTTGTCGGGGTCGGCGATAGTATGTTGGCCGTCGTTGTGGCGCGTCGGGGTATATCAGGGCGCGGCATGAGAAGAGAAGCATGGGAACGGACGGAAGAAGGGCTGATATTTAATGGTGCGGACGCAGAACAGGAACGCCGTCATGGGCAAGGCGTTCAGAACGGCATTGCCGCGGACGTCGCCGGTCTGCATCAGCTTTTTCCTTCTGGCGTTGTCGTACGGCGTGCTGATGGGCACGCGCGGCTTTTCGTTCCTGTGGCCCATGTGCATGAGCGCGTTCATCTTCACCGGTTCCATGGAATTCGTCACCGTGAATCTGCTGGTGTCCGCGTTCAACCCGTTCGTCACGTTCATGCTGGCCGTCATGCTCGGTACCCGTCATCTGTTCTACGGCATCTCCATGCTCGGCCGGTTCAAGAACATGGGCGCCAAGAAGCCGTATCTCATTTTCTCGTTGTGCGACGAGACCTTCGCCATCGACAACGGCACCATCATTGCGGCCGACGTCGATCGCGGATGGTTCTACTTCTTCGTCGGCCTGCTCAACCAGTCATCATGGGTGGCCGGCGCCACGCTTGGCGGCCTTCTCGGAGAACGCATCACCTTCAACACCTCCGGTCTCGACTTCATCATGACCGCCATGTTCGCCGTCATTTTCGTGGATCAATGGCTGACCACGAAACGCAAAAGCCACATGGCCGCGCTTACCGGCATAGCGGTGCCCGCGATCTGTCTGGGGGTGTTCGGCGCCGACAATTTCATGATCCCATCCCTGGTCGCCATGCTCGTCATGTTCATTCTGCTGCGGCCATACCTGGACGACCTGAAGATCGACAAGACGGACGGGGAGAACGAAACGAACAACGCGGACAAGGAGACGAACGCATGATGATCATGACCACGTGGCAAGGCGTCATCACCATCATCATGGCGATGCTCGGCACCATGCTGACACGTTTCCTGCCGTTCCTGCTGTTCCCCGAATCGAAGGAACCGCCGCGTTTCATCACCTACCTGGGCACCGTCCTGCCGTATGCCATGACAGGCCTGCTTGTCGTGTACTCGCTCAAAGGAGTGCGCCTGACGTCAGGCAGCCACGGCATTCCCGAATTGTTGGCGATTATCGCAATCGCCCTGCTGCACATATGGAAAAGGAACATGCTGCTGTCGATCGCCGGCGGCACCGCCGTCTATATGCTGCTGGTACAGCTGGTTTTCTCGTAAGACGGCTTCCGCCTGTGCTTGGCATTGCGATTACCTGGCGAGCCCCATCTCGTATTTGAGCGTCATCACACGAATGGCGGATTGCTGCACCTTCCGCGCGAACGTCGCATCGCCGGCCGCTTTGGCGTTCAATCCGTCCAACACCGGCTGCACGTAGGAAGAGGCGCCGATACATGCCAAATCGCCGCCGGCTTCGACCAGCCGCACACCCAAATCACTCGGCTGCACGCCACTCAAAGCCGTTGCGGACAGGGAATCGGAAGTGACGACGCCTTGGAAGCCGATTTTCCCGCGCAGATAGCCGGTGACCAGCGTTGATGAGAACACGGCCGGATTATTCGGATCGATCGCCTGATATGTGGCCAAAGACATCATCACCATCGAAGGGCTTGCCTCCAACGTGCTGTTGAACGCGCTGATTTCCGGACCATCCAACGTGGTGGTGGTGTCGAGGATGCCGTTCGCGGTGAAATCGGTATTGCCGGTCACCGATCCCAAACCCGGATAATGTTTGATGGCGCTGCCTACCCCCGAATCGGACATGCCCTGTATGAACGCCTTCGCATGGTCCGCATTGCCGGCCGGATCAAGACCGAAATCACGGTACAGCGCGCCAATCGGGGCGTTCGACGAACGGTCCACGGTCACCGTGCCGACGACGGGTGCCAGATCGACATTGATGCCGGCAGCCTTGAGCTGCGTGCCCCATGCGGATGCCGATTGCCTCAACTGGCTGACATCCATTGCGCCCTGCTGGGTGGCCGAAGGCATGGTATCGAACCCGGCCCCCTTGAGATGCTGGACCAGACCACCCTCCTGATCGGTGGACATCAACAGCTGGTTGTCGCCCGGAGCATACGATTGCAGCGTGGATGTGGCGGCCGCGACCCCGGCGATCCCCGAAGTCCAGTTGCCGATGATCAAAACCGAACCAACATGCCTGTTCGCAATGAGGTCATACAACGATGACGGATCGGAACCAGCGAACAATGGCGCCATAACCAGCTGCCCGACCCGTTCCTCGACACTCATGGACTCCACGGCCCGCACCGCCTTGGCATGCGGCGAATCGTCGCGGACGGACGGCACTTGCGCCTTGTCGAGGGAATCATGCGTGACCGTCGGCCGGCGAGTGGAAAAAGCTGCGGTGGCGGCGTCCGATGGGGAAGCGTCGCCGGAACATGCGGCCAACGTGACCGGCAGCATCGCCACGCAGCAGGCAGCCACCAATCGTGTGAAAAACCCATGAGCCTTCTTCATACCGCCATTATGGCATGCCGGCATTCCCCATATGTTCTCTTCATACGGACATGCCACGGAACAGCCGATTCAGCCCACGGCCAGATCCGTTCGGCTGGCGGCTTAACGGCGTTCCTCGCCTGTCGCTAGGCTATTAGCATGTCTTTCTTTGATATGTTTGGTCCCATGTTCGATCCCGAAGGCGGCTCGAACCGTGCCGGCAGGCAGAATCCGCGCAAACCCAGCAACGACGATCCGATCATCCTCAACGTCGAAACCGACGGAGGGGACGGTCCGCAACCATCGTCGAACGTTCCCCCGAAACGACCTTCGGGCCCCCGCATCACCAGCAAGCCGAACCGTCCGCGCAAACCGTCGAACGGCAGCAAGATCTTCATCGGCGTGGTGCTGGCGCTCGCCATCGTCATCGGACTGTTCTTCGCGCTCGCGCAGTTCGTCACCGATGTCATGTGGTACAGCCAGCTCGGCTTCCAAAGCGTGATTTGGACGCTAGCTGGGCACCAGGGTCGGCCTCTGGCTGGCGTACGCGGTTGCTCATCGCCGCAGTCGGCTTCATCTCCGCCACGCTGGCGATATGGGCGCGTCCCGACGCTGCGGACGGCTCCACCATCCGCGTGAACGGCGACACCATCGAAATCGGCAAGAGCGTGAGCTCCAAGAGCGCTCGACGCATCGCCGTGGTCATCTCCCTGATTGTCGGACTGGTGTTCGGCTCCCAGTTCAACGCGAACTGGTCCGAAATCCTGCTCATGTTCAACTCGCAAAGCTTCGGCACCAAGGATCCGCAGTTCGGCATCGACAACGGCTTCTACGTGTTCGTGCTGCCCGGACTGAAACTCATCATGTCCGCTGTCTCGCTGTTGCTGCTCGCTGGCATCATCTTCTCCATCGTCACCCACGTGCTTATGGGCGGCATCCGCATCACCATGCCGGTGAACGGCCATGGCCTGTTCCGCATCACCAAACGCGCCCGCCGCCAGATCGGCATCTGGCTGATGCTCAACATGTTCGCCTGGGCCGCCAATCAGGTTCTGGGAGTGTTCTCGCACCTGACCGAGGAAGGCAGCAGAATCACCGGTGCCACCTACACCACGGTGAACGCCACCATCCCCGTCACGTTCATCATGGCCGCCATCACCGCCATCCTTGGCGTGATACTGGGCCTGTGGATTATGAAATCCCATACGTTGGAAGGTTCCGCACCCATCGCGGCACGTGCTTCCGAAGCGCTCAAGGCGTGGAAGGTGCCGACCGTGGCCATCGCCTCCGCCATCGTGGTGAGCCTGGTGCTTACCGTGGCCTGGCCGGTGCTGCTGCAGCGCTTCCGCGTCAATCCGAACGCGCAGGAAATGGAATCCACCTATATCCAGCGCAACATCGACGCCACCCGCGCCGCGTACGGCTTGGACAAGGTGAAGGCCGAACAGTACAAGGCCACCACCGAAGGCGAGGAAGGCGCATTGGCTGATTCCGCGGAATCCACCGCTCAGATCCGCCTGCTCGACCCGCAGATCATCTCCCCGACGTTCAAACAGCTGCAGCAGTCCAAGCAGTACTACACGTTCGCCGACACCGTCGCGGTCGACAAATACGACGTCGACGGCGTCAGCCAGGACACGGTGATCGCCGCGCGCGAACTCGATCTGGACGGTCTCGACAACCGCAACTGGGTCAACGACCACACCGTGTACACGCACGGCTATGGCGTTGTGGCCGCCTACGGCAACAAGGTGACCGCCGACGGCCAGCCGAAGTTCTTCGAAGCGGGCATCCCCACCCAAGGCAAGCTCACCGATTCCGAAAAGTACGAGCCGCGCATCTACTTCTCTCCGAACGCCACCGAATATTCGATCGTAGGCGCTCCGGAAGGCACCAAATCCTGGGAATTCGACTATCCGACCGGTTCGGAAGGCGCCACCAACACCTTCAAGGGCGATGGCGGTCCGAAGATCGGCAACATCTTCTCCAGACTGCTGTACGCCATCCGCTTCGGCTCCGACCAGATCCTGTTCTCCAACCGTGTGAACTCCAATTCGCAGATTCTCTACGACCGTTCCCCGAAGGAACGTGTGGCCAAAGTCGCGCCGTATCTGACGCTTGACGGCCGCGTATACCCGGCCGTGGTGGACGGACGGGTCAAGTGGATCGTGGACGGCTACACCACTTCGGACGCCTACCCATACTCTCAGATGACCGACTTGGGCGAGGCCACCAAGGACTCCACCACGGAATCCTCCGACACGGTAAGCAGCCTGAACTCGAAGAACGCCAACTACATCCGCAATTCCGTGAAAGCCACCGTGGACGCATACGACGGTTCCGTGGACCTGTATGTATGGGACCAGTCCGACCCGGTCATCAAAGCCTGGGAGAAGATCTTCCCCGGCCAGTACCACCAGCTGTCGGAAATCTCCGGCGACCTGATGAGCCACATGCGTTATCCGGAAAGCCTGTTCAAGGTGCAGCGCGAACTGCTGGCCAAATACCACGTGTCCAGCGCCAACCAGTTCTTCTCCGGAGAGGATTTCTGGCAGACCCCCGTCGACCCGACCGAATCGCAGCAGGCGCAACAGCGAGACATCCTGCAGCCGCCGTACTATCTGACGCTGCAGACCGGCGGCTCCAGCGAACCGGTGTTCTCGCTGACCTCGTCGTACATTCCCGCAGGCTCGTCCACCAGGGAAATCCTGACCGGCTTCCTGTCGGTCGATTCCGACGCGGGCCACGAGAAAGGCAAAATCGGCTCGAGCTACGGCACCATACGATTGCAGGAACTGCCGAAGGATTCCAACGTGCCGGGCCCCGGCCAGGCGCAGAACAACTTCAACGCGTCCGCCGACGTGTCGAAGGAACTCAACCTGCTCGAATCCGGCTCGACCAATGTGCAGCGCGGCAACCTGCTCACCCTGCCTCTCGGCGGAGGCCTGGTCTACGTGCAGCCGGTGTACGTCAAATCGTCCGGCTCCACCAGCTTCCCGCTGCTGAAGAAGGTGCTCGTCGCATTCGGCGACCAGGTCGGCTTCGCCGACACGCTGGACGAGGCTCTCGACCAGGTGTTCGGCGGCGATTCCGGCGCGTCCGCAGGCGACGCCGAAAACGTGGGCGACACCACCGATGACAAGCAGGATGCTAAGAACGACGATTCCGCCGATGGCAAGACCAACACTGACGGCAAGCAGGACACGCCATCCAATACCGACGGTAAGACCGGCGGCAATAATGGCGATTCGTCCGGCACGATGAGCGCCGACCTGAAGAAGGCACTCGACGATGCCGCACAGGCCATGAAGGATTCCGATGCCGCCATGAAGAAGGGCGATTGGTCCGCCTACGGCGACGCTCAGAAGCAGCTTCAGGAAGCACTGAACAAGGCCATCGAACTCGAACAGTGATTCCCGTCCGATTCCCTTCATGAAATACGCAGGGGCCGGCTCCTTCCAAAGGAACCGGCCCCTGTTGTCGTTCGCCGCCGGGTATGCTGGGCGCATGGCCGACTATTCTTTCCGCATCGCGACGCAAGACGATATCCAAGCGATCACCGACATCTACAACGCGGCAGTCATCCGCGGCGGCTCGTCCGCCGACACCACGCCACGTACCTACGCGCAACGCAAGGCATGGGTGGAATCGCACCACGATCCATATGCGGTGTTCGTCACCACCGTGCCTGCCACGGATGCAGCCACGGAAGGCGGCGAACGGATCATCGGCTTCTCCGCGCTGTCCGTGTTCTACGACCGCGCCGGCTACGACGGCGTCACCGACCTCGCCTACTACATCGCCCCCGAATGGCAGGGCAGGGGAGCGGGCACCTTCACACTGGCCAAACTGCTTGACGAATGCCGAAACCGCCACATGCGCAAAGCCTGCGGCATCATCTTCGCCGACAACCGCGGATCCATCGCACTGATGAAACATTTCGGATTCACCCAATTCGGACTCATGCCCCAAGCCGCCACCGACTCCACCGGAACCATGCGCGACATGAGCTACTGGCATCTCGACCTGTAAGCACCTGACAGTAGAATCTGTGCGGTTAAACAAGACGAGAGCACGCAAGAACACAGAGGAATGGACGATTATTATGGCATCTGATTTCTGGCTGATCGCAGGACTGGGCAACCCCGGCTCCAAATATGAGGGCACCCGCCACAACATGGGCTTCATGACCGCCGACGTGCTGGCTGAACGCTGGTCCGTCAACTTCTCCGACCACAAGGGACTCGCCATGCTCGGCAAAGGCGTGATGAACCTATCCGGCCGCAACGTCAAATTCTTCCTCGCCAAGCCACTCACCTACATGAACGAATCCGGCAACGCGGTCGCCTCCATCAGCGCCTACTACCAGATCGAACCGGACCATATCGTGGTTATCCACGACGACATGGACCTCGACTTCGGCAGAATCAAAGTCAAAGCCGGCGGCTCCGCAGGCGGGCACAACGGCATCAAATCCATCGACCGTTCGCTCGGCACCTCGAAATACGCGCGCGTGCGCATGGGCGTCGGCCACGCCCAACGCGGAGCCCACGCGCACGACAACACCGTGAACTGGGTGCTGGGCGGCTTCGGACCGGACCAACGCAAGCAGCTCCCCGAATTCCTCGCCGACGGTGCCGACGCGGCCGAAACCATCATCTTCGACGGTCTCGCCAAAGCCCAGGAGCGATTCAATGGCCGCTGAACCGACGTCTCCGGCGCAACCACCGCAACTGCCGACCGCAGGCTCGCTTGCCGGCATCCTCGACGTGCTGGAAACCGATGACGATTTCCGCGCGCTCATCGCCGGGGAAATCGAAGAACCGGAATCAGACATCGACCCCAGCATCACCGTCGGTGTGCCGGACGGCCTACGCCCGGCGCTCGCAGCCGGCGCTGCGGGCAAACAGCCGGTCGTGCTCGTCGTCGCCTCCAGCCGCGAAGCGGAGGAAGCCGTGGAGTCCATCCGTTCCTGGTATGACGGAGACCCAAACGATGTGGCGCAGCTTGAAGCATGGGAGACCCTTCCCCATGAACGGCTTTCACCACGCGCGGACACTGTGGCAAGCCGCATGGCGGTGTTCCGCAGGCTGAAGCATCCCGAAGAGGGCAGCACGCTGTTCGGCCCCATCCGCATTCTGGTCATGCCGGTGCGCTCCCTCATCCAACCGGTGGTCGCAGGCTTGGGGGACGTCGAACCACTCGTGTTCTCCCAAGGCGAGGAACTGCCTCTTGACGAAGCATCCCGCAAACTGGTGGAAAACGCGTACACGCGCGTCGACTTGGTGATGGACCGTGGCGAATTCGCCGTCCGCGGTGGCATCATCGACGTTTTTCCGCCCACTCTGCCGCATCCGGTGCGTATCGAATTCTTCGGCGACGAGATCGACACCATACGTGAATTCCACGCATCCGACCAGCGCACCTACGGTAAGGATATTTCCACCGTATGGGCCACGCCATGCCGTGAACTGCAGTTGACCGACCAGATTCGCCAACGTGCGAAATCGCTGATCGGCTCCATTCCCAACGCCGAGGACATGCTCGAATCCATCGCCAACGCCATCCCGGTGGAAGGCATGGAATCGCTGCTGCCCGCGCTGGTCGACGATATGGAACCGGTGCAGGGCATGCTGCCCAAGCATGCGCTGGTCATGCTGTCCGACCCGGAAAAACTTCGTCGCGCCGCCGACGATCTGGCGAAAACCGCCAACGAATTCCTTGCCGCAAGCTGGCATGTCGCCGCATCCGGACATGGCGCCGGAGCGCCGATCACCTTCGACCAGGCGAATTTCTACGATTTCGAGGAAACCATCTCCGCACTCGTCTTCTCCAAACATGACGTGTGGAAACTCACCAGCTTCGGCGTCGACGCCACCCGGGAAGGCCACATCCAACTTGATGCCACCAAACCCGGTGAATACCGCGGTGACGAAAACAAAGCGGCCTCCGGCATCGAAGGACTGCTCGACGCCGGCTATGCGGTGACGATCACGGCCGCGGCCCAAGGCACACTCACCCGACTGAAGCGTGCGATCAACGAAACCGGCATCGCGAATTTTCGATTGCGTCCGATCGCGCGCCATCGACGGTTTCGTGGACGACGCCGCGAAAATCGCCCTGCTCACCGAACGCGACCTGACCGGCCGCACATCCGCCGCAGGACAGGCGAAAACGCCGAAACGCCGCCGCAAGGCCATCGACCTGATGGAACTCAAAACGGGCGATTACGTCGTGCACGAACAGCATGGCATCGGCCGGTTCGTCGAGATGCGCCAACGTACCATCGGCAAAGGCGAGAACCAGACCACCCGCGAATACCTGGTCATCGAATACGCTCCCAGCAAACGAGGCGCGCCGGCGGACAAACTGTTCATCCCCACCGACCAGCTCGACCAGGTCAGCAAATACATCGGCGCCGAAACGCCGAAACTCAACAAGCTGGGCGGTTCCGACTGGGCCGCCACCAAAGCCAAGGCGCGCAAGCATGTGCATGAGATCGCCGAGGATCTGGTCAAGCTCTACTCGGCACGCCAGCGTACGAAAGGCTATGCCTTCAGCAAGGACACGCCGTGGCAGAAGGAGCTGGAGGACGCTTTCCCCTATCAGGAGACGGCCGACCAGCTCACCACCATCGACGAGGTCAAGTCGGATATGGAGAAACCCATTCCGATGGACCGTCTGATCTGCGGCGATGTGGGCTTCGGTAAAACCGAAATCGCGGTGCGCGCCGCGTTCAAGGCGGTGCAGGATTCCAAGCAGGTGGCCGTGCTCGTGCCGACCACACTGCTCGTGCAACAGCATTTCGAGACTTTCACCGAACGTTTCGAAGGCTTCCCCGTGAACGTGGCTGCCATGAGCCGATTCCAGACCACCAAGGAGATTAACGAGACCATCAAGGGGCTTGAAGACGGTTCCGTGGATGTGGTCATCGGCACGCACAAGCTGCTCAATCCGAAGATCAAGTTCAAGGATCTGGGACTCGTCATCATCGACGAGGAACAGCGTTTCGGCGTCGAGCACAAGGAGACGCTCAAGGCGTTGCGCACCAATGTGGACGTGCTGAGCCTGTCGGCAACGCCTATCCCGCGCACGTTGGAAATGGCTGTCACCGGTATCCGCGAAATGTCCACGCTGGCCACGCCGCCGGAGGATCGCCTGCCGGTGCTCACCTACGTCGGCGCTTACGAGGACGCGCAGGTCACCGCCGCCATCCGGCGCGAGCTGTTGCGTGGTGGGCAGGTGTTCTACGTGCACAATCGTGTGCAGGACATCTCCTCCGTCGCGGCGAAAATCCACGAGCTCGTGCCCGAATCGCATGTCGGCATAGCCCACGGCAAGATGGGGGAGAAACAGCTTGACGGTGTGATCCGCGACTTCTGGCATCGCGACATCGACGTGCTGGTATGCACCACCATCATCGAAACCGGCCTTGATATCTCCAACGCCAACACGCTGATCGTCGACCATGCCGACCGCTTCGGCTTGAGCCAATTGCATCAGCTGCGTGGCCGCGTCGGTCGTGGACGTGAGCGCGCGTATGCGTACTTCCTGTACGATCCGACCAAGCCGATGACCCAGCAATCGCATGACAGGCTCGCCACCATCGCGCAGAACACCGCGCTCGGCTCTGGCTTCGACGTAGCCATGAAGGATCTCGAATTGCGCGGCACCGGCAATTTGCTGGGCGATGAGCAGAGCGGCCATATCGAAGGCGTCGGCTTCGACCTGTACGTGCGTATGGTGTCCGAAGCGGTCGAACAGTACAAGGAGCCGGAACGCAAGGAATCGGTTGCCGTCACCATCGACCTGCCGATCGAGGCGTCCATTCCCGTCGACTACATCGATTCGGACAAACTGCGATTGGAAGCGTACCAGAAACTCGCCTCCGCACGCACCGAAGACGATCTCGACGAGCTGCGCGACGAACTCACCGACCGTTACGGCAAGCCGCCCGTCGATTTCGAGGCGCTGTTCGACGTGGCGCGGTTGCGGTTCAAGGCGCGTAAGCTCGGCATTTCCGAGATCATCGCGCAAGGACGCAACGTGCGCGTGTCGAAGTTCGAGCCGCGTGAATCCGTGCAGATGCGCATGGCCAGAATCTACAAAGGCATCCAGTACCGGCCGTTGACCAAGACGTATCTGGTACCGGCTCCATTCGCAGGCTCGCTTGGTTCCAAGCCGATGAGCTCGGACGAAGTGGTCGGATGGACCAGTCAATTGCTTGACGATCTGGACTGGAAACCGACACCGCGTCAATGACAATGGGATGCAAAAAAGAGTGTGAGCGTTCACATGGAACATGCGGGCAAAGTTTGGCATACGTCCATAAATCGCACTATTCTTGGCATTGTCATCACAACCTAACGTTTATAAGGAGTAGTTGTGGCAGTAATTGAAAGCGTTTACGCGCGTCAGATTCTCGATTCCCGCGGCAACCCGACCGTCGAGGTCGTTCTTGACACCGATGACGGTGCTCAGGGCCTGGGCCTCGTTCCGTCCGGTGCTTCCACCGGTGAAGCCGAGGCTTGGGAGCGTCGCGATGGCGACAAGTCCGTTTACCAGGGCAAGGGTGTGCTCAACGCCGTCAAGGCCGTGAACGAGGAGATCGCTCCGAAGGTCATCGGCATGGACGCTTCCGATCAGCGCGCTCTCGATGAGACCATGATCGAGCTCGACGGCACCCCGAACAAGGGCCGTCTGGGCGCCAACGCCATCCTCGGCGTGTCCCTGGCCGCTCTGTACGCTTCCGCCGAGTCCGCGGATCTGCCGCTGTACCGCTACATCGGCGGCACCAACGGCCACATCCTGCCGGTCCCGAACATGAACATCATGAACGGTGGCGCCCACGCTGACTTCGCCACCGACATCCAGGAGTACATGATCTCCCCGTACGGCTTCAACACCTACAGCGAGGCTCTGCAGGCTGGCGTCGAGGTCTACCACACCCTGAAGAACGTCCTGAAGAAGCAGGGCCTGAACACCGGCCTCGGCGACGAGGGCGGCTTCGCTCCGAAGATGAAGTCCAACAAGGACTCCCTGAACTACATCATGGACGCCATCTCCGCCGCCGGCTACGAGCCGGGCAAGCAGATTGGCATCTCCCTCGACGTGGCTTCCTCCGAGTTCTACAACAAGGAGACCGGCAAGTATCACTTCGAAGGTGACGATCGCGAAGCCGGCTACATGCTCGACTTCTACGAGAACCTCATCAACGAGTACCCGATCGTTTCCATCGAGGATCCGTTCCAGGAAGAAGGCTGGGAAGACTGGGCTGCCATCACCGCCAAGCTCGGCGATCGTCTGCAGTTCGTCGGCGACGACCTGCTGGTCACCAACCCGGCACGTCTGGCTAAGGGCATCGAGCTCGGCGCCGCCAACTCCCTGCTGGTCAAGCTGAACCAGATCGGTACCGTCACCGAGACCCTCGACGCCATCGAGCTGGCCACCAAGAACGGCTTCACCTCCATGGTTTCCCACCGTTCCGGCGAGACCCCGGACACCACCATCTCTGACCTGGCTGTGGCAAAGAACACCGGCCAGATCAAGACCGGTGCTCCGGCTCGTGGCGAGCGTATTGCTAAGTACAACCGCCTGCTCGAGATCGAGGAGGAGCTCGGCTCCACCGCTCAGTACGCCGGCTACAGCGCTTTCAAGGCCTGCAAGAAGTACATCGCTGAGTGAGCGTAGCCAGCGCATCATGAATGCGTTGACATAGAAATACCCGTCGTGTTCCAAGTCGAACGCGACGGGTATTTTCGTTGCTATGAGTTCGAAGGCACGAAAAAAACCATCACAACGCGGCGGCGCCGGCCCGGTCGCGTTCTTCGTGGCATTGTTCATCGTGGCTTTGGGAACCATCCAGTTGGCATCGACATTCCATACCTATGCGTTGAATCTGGCAGAGCTTAACGGACTGAAAAAACAGGAAGCGGCGTTGGTCGCGCAGAAACGCGAGCTGGAGAACGATATCGCAAGATGGGATGACAAGGCGTATGTCACCGCCCAGGCCAGGGATCGTTTGGGATTCGTCTTCCCCGGCGAACAGGCGATTCGTGTCGAACATCCCGAAGCGGTGACCGGCAAGAGCGAGCCGAAAAAAGGGACGACATACGACGAATCACCGAAAACCGCCCTGCCGTGGTATAAGGAACTTGCATATTCCTTCAAGCAGGCGGATCGGTCGGATCCCGTGAAGGCCGACTCGACGAAACAGTCGCAGCATGCCGGCGAAGAAGACAAACAGGACAGTCAACAACAGACTGGCCAATCGCAACAGGACGGTCAGCAGCCGTCGGAAGACGGACAGGAGTGACATGGACATGACGATTATCGAACAGGCCAAGGGTTTGGCGGACAAAGTGCTTGCCCAACCCGCCACCGAACATGATATCGCCGTGGTGGAGCGTCAGCTTGGACGTTACCCGCGCGGCATGGTCGCCGTCGGAGCCCGTTGCGTATGCGGCCGGCCTTTGGCTGTGGTCACCCGGCCGTTGCTTCCAGGCGGTGTCCCGTTCCCGACGACCTGCTATCTGACCGGGCCCGAAGCGGTGAAGGCCATCTCCCACATCGAAGCCGAAGGCAAGATGAAGGAATACAACGATATGCTGGCCGAAAACGAGGATCTGCGTGCCGGATACGAACGTGCCCACGAACTGTACCTCGCGTTCCGCCATGAAATCGCTTTGGCCTTGGAAGACAGCGAGGAACACATCGAAGGCACCAGTGCCGGCGGCATGCCGGTGCGTGTCAAATGCCTGCACGCGTTGTTGGCCCAGACGCTGGTGATGGGTGAGGGCGCCAACCCCATCGGTGATATGGCCCTGTCCGCCATCAAACATGAGTTCGATCCGGCCGTATGCCGTTGCGCAGTGGAAAACGAAGAGTAGAAGGTGGGAGTAATGAAGTCGGTAACCGTTGCCGGTATTGATTGCGGCACGAATTCGATTCGTCTGAAAGTCTCGCGTGTGAGCGAGGACGGTGTGGAAGACATCGTTCCGCGCATCCTGCGGGTGATTCGTCTCGGTCAGGACGTGGACAAAACCCATCGCTTCGCCGACGAGGCGTTGGCGCGCGCCTATGAGGCCGCCCGAGAATTCGCCGGCGTGCTTGCCGAACATCCCGTGGACGGCATCCGCTTCGTGGCCACATCGGCCACCCGTGATGCCGAGAACCGTGAGGAATTCGAAGACAACATCGAGAAGATCTTGGGCGTGCGTCCCGAAGTCATTCCAGGCACGGAGGAAGCGGATTTAAGCTTCCTTGGTGCCACCAGCATCGTCCATCGCGAGGTCGAGGCCCCCTATCTGGTGGTCGATTTGGGCGGAGGTTCCACCGAACTGGTGCTGGGAGGCGACGGCGTCACCCATCCGAGCACGCAGGTGCAGGCCGCGTTCTCCATGAATATCGGGTCTGTCCGTATGACGGAGCGTCATCTGAAAAACGCCCGCGACCGAGGGGCAGATCGCCGAGGCGGTCGCGGATATCGACGCGCATATCGACGAGGCGTTCAAGATCGTTCCCGCCGGCAAGACCCACACCATCATCGGCGTGTCCGGAACGGTCACCACCATGACCGCATTGGCTATGGGATTGACGGAATACGACCACACCGCCGTGGACGGCGCACGCTGCACGCTGGAAGATGCCTATGCCGTTGACGACCGGTTCCTGCACATGCCTCGTGAGGAGCGTCTGACCTACAAGACCATTCATCCCGGACGCGTCGATGTGGTCGGCGGCGGCGCATTGGTGTGGAACCGTGTGCTTGCCAAGGTGTCTGAAGCCGCATATGAGGATCATGGCCAGCGCATCGACTCCTTCATGGCCAGCGAGCATGGTCTGTTGGACGGCATCGTGCTGGATTACGGCAAGAGATTGCTTGCTGCGCGCTGACGTGGCATAATAGCTTGGCGTCGGCTTTTTCTTCTGGCCGGCGCAAAGCCTCCATGGCGAAATCGGTATACGCAGTCGACTTAAAATCGACCTCTTCGGATTGCGGGTTCGAGTCCCGCTGGAGGCACTTTTGGAAACCGCCAGAGATGGCGGTTTTCCTTTATTCTCCAACGGTTTTGGCATCATCGCGATTCACTGCGATTCAACCCTTTTCCACGGTGGGTTATGGAAAAATGTGGGCAATGTGTAGGCAAAATGTGGCATATCGTTCCCGAAACATTCCGTAGGTACACTGTCGGACATTACAAACCGTATGACACCGACTGAAACGGATGACGCATGACTTCGAAAGACATCAAGCCTGTAATCGAACAGCCCGCCACTGAAATCCCCCTGATGCTTGCGCAGGTGATTATCGTTGCCGGCGTGCTCGCTATCGGCGAAATCGCATGTTCTCCGCTGTACTTTACCTTGATGGACCATTCGTTGGCACTCGTTCCGTGGGCATTGGAAGCCGCATTTCTTGCCGTGGCGTTCACCTTCGTTGTGGGCTTCGCATTGTTGTGGTGCGCCGAATCGTTCACTTTCAAACTCAAGGAACGATTCCGCCCGTTCGGCTATGCGGCGGTAGGATTGATTGGATACGGCGTATGGAGCCTGCTGGTGTTCACCGCCACCATCAATTCGATACTCGCCAAAGTCGGGGAAAGCGTTCTTACCAACGGCCAGGTCGGCGCGATCGCGCTGAACGGAGCAGCCTTGGGCTTCGTCGCTTTCCTTTTCGCAAAACTGCTCGACGTCAAACTCGGCAATCGCAAAACCGTTGCGATAATTCTGCTTATCGCGGAAATCGTCATTGCCATCATCGGCCTACTCATCATGATTCGCATGTTCAGCGTGCTTTACGCGGCGTGACGGCGAAGACGCGGAAAAGAGAGCGCAATATACATGTTCAGCATTCTGGAGATGTTCACCATCGGCGTCGGCCCCAGCTCGTCGCACACCGTAGGGCCGATGGTCGCGGCCAGCAGATTCGCTGCCTCCCTTGAACGTGACGGCATACTGAACCGGGTCGGCCGCGTGCGAACGGTACTGTATGGTTCGCTCGCCCTGACCGGTCTTGGGCACGGTACCGATCGCGCCACGGTGGCGGGCTTGGAAGGCAACGTACCGAAAACCGTCGATACCGATCACATGAGCAATATCCGTATGGAATGCGAGGCAGGCGGCGAGCTGATGCTCAACGGCACGCATCGCATCGATTTCGATTACGGACGCGATGTGGTGATGGATGTATGGCACCGCATGGCGGCCCATCCCAACGGCATGCGATTCCAAGCCTTCGACCGGCAGAACAATCTCATCGACGAACAGGTCTGGTATTCCATTGGTGGTGGATTCGTCAGACAAGGCGACGCCGACGACCTGATGATCGGCATCCATGAGAAACCCCCTGCGGGAACGGCCTTCGCCGATCAGACCGACGATTCCTCAACCGATATCGATATGGACATGCCCTATCCGTTCACCACATGCGACGAACTGATCTCGCTGTGCGATGAACATCACATGAGTGTGGCCGATGTGGTGTGGGCCAATGAGACGGCCATGCGGTCCGCCGTGCAGGTGCGCAGCGATTTGGACACTGTATGGCATGTGATGCGCCGCTGCGTGCAGCACGGTTGCAATACCAACCAACCGTTCTGCCTGGCGGCCTTGACGTGCCCCGCAGGGCGCCAAAAATGTATGCAAGGCTCGCATCCAACAGCGACGTGCTCAAACGGGACGACAGGCGCTCCGACGCCGTACTCGAATCATCGGACGCCGCATGGGTCGACCTGTTCGCATTGGCGGTTTCCGAGGAGAACGCGGCAGGCGGACGCATCGTCACCGCGCCTACCAACGGTGCGGCTGGCGTCATTCCGGCGGTGCTCCACTATTATTGGCATTTCGTGGATCATGCGGATGAGGATGGTGTGGTGACGTTCCTGCTGACCGCAGGGGCGATTGGATACTTGTTCAAACGCAACGCGTCCATTTCCGGTGCCGAAGTCGGATGTCAAGGCGAGGTCGGCACAGCCTGTT
>ENA-OQNL01000038-OQNL01000038.1-human-gut-metagenome-genome-assembly--contig:-NODE-38-length-19537-cov-3.375374_pt1 | contig 19537 bp, 15 predicted proteins | sample MGYA00242631_ERZ504884 | MGnify/ENA primary metagenome ERZ504884 (study PRJEB26092, sample SAMD00036395) | human gut metagenome | host: Homo sapiens | study: EMG produced TPA metagenomics assembly of...
TGTGGGCGCGGTATTCCGCGCAGATTGATCCCGCATGGGCGGAGCCGCTCGCCGGAGCACTCACCCGTACCACGTACGCGGATCCGCACTGGTCCGGTTCGCGCGGCTCGGCCGTGGCGAGCGCGAAGGTGCTCCTGTACGGCCTGCCGATCGTGCAGGACCGCACCGTGCAGTGGGGGCGCATCAATCCGCTTGAGGCGCGCGATTTCCTCATCCGGCAGGGTCTGGTGGAGGGCGACATCCAGCAACGGTTCTCCTATGATGATTTCGTCACCAGGAACCGGGACATCCTCGAGGATGCAGCCGATGATGCGAGCCGCACCCGCCAGGTGGCGCAGACCGTCGGTGACGAGGATCTGTTCGACTTCTACAACGCCATCATCCCCAACACCGTCACCAGCGTGGCCGATTTGGCGAAATGGTGGAAGACGAAGCACGACGAGCAGCCCGATCTGCTGGATTTCGATCCGGACAAGGTGGAGCGTCTCGCCGGCTCCGATTCGGTGTCCCTGGACGACTATCCCGACCATTGGCATACGCTCGGCACCGACGGCTCCCCCATCGATCTAAGGTTGAGCTACATCTACGACCCGCACGACCCAAACGACGGCGTCACCGTGCATGTGCCGTTGAAAGTATTGTCTCGACTGACTCCGGAACAGTTCTCGTGGAATGTGCCGGGATTGTTGGACGAGCTGATCGTCGGCATGATCAAGTCGCTGCCGAAAACGTTGCGCGTGCAGTTCGTGCCCGCTCCGGACACGGCACGCAAAATCCGCGCCTGGATCGACGAACGCTATCCCGACCTGCCGGGCTCCGGCAGCCAGCAGAAGCCTAACATCGCCCCCGAAAACGAGGATGGCATGGCCGCATGGCCCGACCTGCCGCACGTGTTCACGCAGGCGGCCATCAGTATCGTCGGCGCGCAAATCCACCCGGAAGTCCTCACCGGCGAACTATGGAACAAGCTCGCGCCATACCTGCGCATGACCTTCGCCGTGGAACAGCAGCTGCCGCCCAACCGCAAGAACCAGCACGGCCGACGACACGCGCGAGGACCCGTCAAAACGCTCGGCACCGGCAAATCACTCGTCGAACTGCAACGCAGATTCGCCGAACAAGCCAAAGCCTCCGCACGCCACATGGTCGAAAAACAAGCCCGAAACGCAGGAGACCAAGGCAAGTTCGTCGAACAAGCCAACCTGCTCAACAAAGCGGGAGCGACCACCGAAGCACGCGCCACCATGCTCTGGCAAGGCGCGCTCGACACGCTGCGCCTGCCCGGTGAACGCATCTCCTCACGCTGGCTCGGCACGGAAGCGCTCATGCTCGCCTCCGCCCCCTACAAGTCCACGAAGGAGCTCACCGAAGACCTGCAGCTGGCAGCCGTCAAACGGCTCCTGCCCAACATCGACCAGCTGCCCGACGACGAAGCGCTCGCCGACGCAGTGCTCGACGTGCGCGAAGTGTACGAGGACACCGTGTACGCGGTGGCGCATGACGTGATCGCCATACTGAAACGGTATGCGGAAGTCGACAAAGCCGTGTCCGGCAAAGCGGACCTGCCACTGCTGAGCGTGCTGCAGTCGATCCGCGAACACATCGCCACACTCGTATACCCCGGTTTCATCGGCAAGACGCCACCGGACGCATTGCCGTCCATCGAACGATACCTGCACGCCGACCTGCTGCGCCTCACCAAGGCGAAAAACGACAAGAACCGCGACGTGCGATGGGCTTGGGAAGCCGACGAAGCCAAACAACTCGCCGACAACACCATGGCGAAAGCACAACGTGAACCAGCCGGCCCACGCCACGAAACGCTGATGAAGCAGGCGGAAACCGTACGTTGGATGCTGGAGGAATTCTACGTGTCCCTGTGGGCGCAGGAACTCGGCACGCCGAAACCGATCAGCCTGCAACGCATCAAAAAGGCGATCGCCTAGCCACCAGCCAAAACCCCAACGGATTGTTCCGTTTCTTCAAACCCGTCAACGCTTCTTGAAGAAACGGAACAACTGCGATTCCCGAATCAACAACCCCGCAAACAGGCTCGCCACCATCACACCGGCGAACACAGCCAACGGCGTACGCACCGCAGCCGCCAACACCGCCGCCCAATCGGACCGGCTCATCCGCACCGCATACGCCAACAACAACGCACACGAAGCAAACGTAGCCAGCCCGGCCCAAACACCGGTCTCCACACCAATACCCAGCAACTGCGCACCCTTCGACTGCCCCGAATGCAACGCACCCGCATACTCCAACCTACGCCGGCGCACACCAAACACACCAACCAACACGCCAATCGCCAACCCACCCACGGCATCCACCGCGTCGAACGATTCACATACGACGCACGCGCGTCATAATGCGCATCAAACCCCTTATTCACCTGCGTCACACCCGCATTCGACGAGCCGGAACCCGCCACCAACGTGGCATACAGCAGATTCTCCGTCTGCCCATCAACCGGCCACTGCTTGACCCAGCATTCGTCAAACGTCGAAGCGCTCGCCGACACCGGCACGATGAACGCGTAGGCGAAACGCGTGTCACGCCCATCGTTCGGCCAGTCGAACACACCAGCCACACGCGTAGTGCCTTCGCGTGTCTGCAATGCGCTGCCCACGGCGAGCCCGAAGTCCTTGGCCACGTCGCGCGGCACCCATACGCCGGACACGTCGGCCTTGGCATTGCCGGCGATCAGCCGGATCATACCGGGTGTCACGTCATACGATGAGATGTCCTTGCCGGGTGTCGCGAGTGGCACGACCTGTTTGCCGGCACGCATCGCGCCAGCCAAGGTGCCCGTCATTCCATCGCCAGCGCCGGACAACCGGTCGCATGCGGTGCCATCCACCGTTCCACCGACGATGGCGTTGACGTCAGCGTACGCGTTGATGCGCTGCACGGCCTGCGATTCCAAGTCGATCACGGTCATCGCCTCATATCCGCCCAGCAGCGTTCCGGAGAGCAGCACGGTGAGGAACATGGCGAACGCGCGGCTCACGCCCGAGCCGATGTTGCGCAGCGCTTCGGAAAGCACCGATCCAAGTCTCATATACGCTTCCTTATTGGCGGTTTCATGCGGTTTTCACACTGTTTGGCGAAGTTCAACGGTTTCTTGCGATTCGTCCGCCGACTATTTGCAAACCAGCCCGTTGAGCCCGCTGCCGATTTCGACGTTGGCGATCGCGGACGCGTCGGCATCCTGTACCTGCACCAGACTCACGCCCAGCTCGCTGCCCACAATCGTCACCTTCGCCGGCGTATTGGATGTGTTACGGGATTTTGGTACGATGCAGCCGCTGCTGCCGTCGATGCCGAACACCGCTCCCGCCGGCACACGCAGCACCTGTAATGGTTCCTTCAATGCCACGGTGGCATCGAGACCGGCCTTTTTGGTCTGCATGTCCATGGACTGGAACGTTTCGCTTGCCGACACATTACGCAGGAATTCGGCGTCGGTGATTTCCGTGTTATCGGCCGGCAATATTCCATTGACGCCATACATGCCTATAGTGCGATCCTGTCCTACCGCCGCGCCGTTTTTCACGGTGAGTTTCGTCAACGCTCCCGGTATTTTTCCGATTGCCGTACCGCCCGTCACCATGGAACCTGTGGTGGCCGTCCACTCGTCGACCGCGACTGCGTTTTCAGGAATCCACATGGTGTCGGCAAGCGCAAGCGTGCCGTCGGAGGGGTTGCCGTTGTCGTTCATGAGTTGCCGCCAGCCGTCGGATGTTGCCCACCAGTAGGTGTCGGAACCGGCCACGCTGTTGTATCCGAGTCGGCTCAGCTCGTTGTTCAGTGCGAGCACGTCGTCGCCCTTGTCTCCGGTTTTGAGGTCACGGTATAGGGGTGTGGCGGTGTTCAAGGCCACGACCACGCGGTCGTTGACTTTGTATGCGCCTTTGCCGGAGGCGAGTCCGTCTGCGGACCAGTCGGCGGTGACGGTGCCGTTGGCGTTGCCGAGAAGATTACGTTCGGTGGAGATGGTGAGCACAACCGTCACTTGCTGGCTACCGGAGTATTCCTGCACGCTGGCTGGCGCGGTGGTCGTCTCCCCTGCCGAGCCGAGCAATGCCGGCGCGCGGTCTGGCAAGAGCAGCGCGCATGCTCCCACGGACACGCATATGGCGGTTGCCACGGCGAGCAGGCTCCAAGCCCATGCGAGTCGTCCGCGTCTGGCACCGTTGTTCATGACTTTAGTGCCCCGTTGCTTCTTTCCCATGAATCGATGCCTTTCTATTCGTCTATTCTTCCAATTCCGGTTCCTGCGATTTGCTGCCGCCTGGCGCGTAGTCGGCGAGGTCGAGCACACGGTCGCAGGCGTCGCGGGTGTCGGGATCGTGTGTGGCCACGAGCACGATCATGCCTTGGCCGGAAAGGTTGTTCAGCACATGGCTGACGGAATGCGCGGTGCGCGTATCCAATTGAGCGGTCGGCTCGTCCACGAGCAGCATGTCGGGTTTGGAGCAGACGGCACGTGCCAGCATGAGACGTTGCGCCTCGCCGCCGGAGAGGTCGGAGAACCGGCGGTCGGCCGCGTATTCGAGGTCGAACAGCCCCATGGCTTCCAAGGCTTTGAGCTCCGCTTCCTTGCGCCGCATGCCTTTGGCGAGCAGCGGGAACACCACGTGGTCGAGCGCGGTGCGTTCCGCCACACCGTACGGGTTTTGAAACACCCATCCCACACGGTTCACGCCTTCACGGGTTACGGTTCCGGCATATGGTTTCTCCCAACCGGCGAGAATCGACAGCAATGTCGATTTACCACAACCGGATGGTCCGCATACCGCGATGGTGGAGCCAGGTTCCGCCACGAAATCAAGATGCTCGAACAGCAGGTCTGTCCCCGGGAACCGGTGGGCCAGCCCTTCCACAACCACTCGCATATGAGCCCCTTCGCGCATCAGACTACTTCAGCGGATACCAGACCGTCTCATCCGAGGCGGTCACGTTCACTCCGGCCGTCACCAAGCAGGTCAGCGCCTTCCTGTTATCGCGCAGTCCTGCGCTTTCTCCGGATTCCAAATCCTTCTCCAGCTTATCGGCGATGTAGTCTTTGGGCTTTATGCCTTCCTTGCGCAGACAGTCGGCCGCCACCTCCTTGTCATTGAGCAGCAGCTTCGGATTGCCCAACTGGAGCCTGTACACGGTGTTGATATCCGTGACATGCAGCATACTGCAGGATGTCAGATCGTCATTGAGTTTGCGGATCGCCTCTTTGCTGGCACCATCGGTGTTGTACGAGGGCAGAGCGTAAATGCCGTTGTCGTACTTGTCGAACGTCGGCTCGGCATAGCCTTTGTCTATGATGCACTGCTTGTAATCCGCCCATGCGCGTTCGTAGTCGGCCTGACTCACCTTTCCGCCCGAAGCGGCCTTCTCCAGTGCAGACTTCTGCTGATCGGATATTTTGCCGCCGTCGGAATCCAACAACGATCGCGCATAATCCTTCAGCGACGACGCGATTCGTTCACCCTGTTGCGATGATTGACCCTGCTGGGATTGACGCTCCCGTCGCAAGCCTTCTTTCAGTGCCCCGCAGCCCGTGCAGCCGACAAGCAAAGCGAGACAGCATATGACGGCAATAGCTTTGCCACGCATGCCCGTTTTCCTCGACATCGTCATCAGCCCCCTCACAAACGACGCAGCCGTCAGGCCGCCATGACCCGCTTTATCCCCTAGTCTAGACCCCCAAGACCTGCCGTCACGCGCGGCATACCCAATATGGGTATGTGGAACCAGGTGTTCCCCAGCATCATCCACCGGCTCGTTGCATTTACCCCGTTCTCCGCGCCGGAAAGCCATCAGTCAAACGGAATGCGCGCGTGGAACATCCATATGCCGTTCTCGCAATCGGTGGAAAGACTTCCTCCGATATGCTCGATTTCAGCCGCGAACTGTCTGAGACCATGGCCGCCGGGCAGGCTGCCGGAATGCCAGGCACCCATATCATTCACTTCAGTGATTTCCAAGGAATCGTCTTCACCAGAACCGACACCTCGTACTTGCCTCCGGAAGGCGCATGACGCGAAACGTTCGCGTACACCTCGCCAATCAACCGGCCGATCACATCCTTATGATAGGCATACGGACGCGCGCACGGGACCAGAAATAGGCGAGACCGGTCAGCATAATCTGCATGACGGTAAACATCAATGCCATTGGCGAACCGGGGTGGCACACCGCCTCATAGACCATCAGAAGTTCGCACGTCATGATGGCCGCAAGACGGAACGGATGTTTGATTCGCGGCATATCCGACAACCGGAACGCTCCGTTCTTTTCGGTCATGTCAGCGCCCGTTCCCACGTTTCAGCCATGTGATGATGGCTTGCCGTTGCGTACGGCAGTTCAGTCGTTTGACGATGTTCTGCATGTGCTTGCGCACGGTGGCGATGGATATGCCGAGCCGTTCGGCTATCTCTCCATCCGTCAGATACTCGTTCGCGCACAGATTCATGATGGTTTCCTGCATGTTGGTGAGCGTGGACTCCGCTTGAGTATCGCATTTCAGCTTCGCATAAGCCGCCATCGGAGTTTCAAAACCGGGCAGGAAACATCCTGAAAGGACACGGGAGACGGCTTGTTCGAGCTGCGTCTCGTCACCTTTACCGACAAGCCCCTGCGCGCCAGCCGCCGCCAGCGGCACGCGATACCGGTTCAGACTGAAGCTGGTCATGCCGAGAATCGGCGTGGAACAGTCCATCAACCGCATGCGACGGCAGACTTCCGGGCCTTGCATACCTTCCAACGACATATCAAGCAGCACAAGAGCATATTGGTCGGCATTTGATGCAAACAATCCCAAAGCCTCAACGCCGCTGGTAGCCGAATCGACGATACCCACCGCCGGAAGAATCCGCTTGAATAGGTCAGTCAGCGCCTCGATGACGATTTTGTCATCGTCAACAAGCAATATCTTCGGACCACCAACCGTTTTCCCCGTCATGGTACAACGCTCCTTCCCCCCGGGAAACATCCCCCTGCCGCAATACAATACATCATTTCATCACCACCCCTTACTCATATTGAGTAGATCGTTCGCAATAACCCCGTAAAACAACTCATATCATATGAATCACCGGGCCAAGGCAGTTCGATATGATGATGAAAGGTGGACGATGATGTCCTGGATGAAACACAATAAATTAGCGAAAACAATTGCCGCATCAATAGCAGCTGTCGGAATATGCTTCGGCGCCACTGCCGTGGCGAGTGCTGTATGTCGGTACCCTGTCACCAGTGGCTCATATAGCGAGGGCCCTTATCATGTTGAATGGAGTGTGCAACCGACAAGTTCATATGTAAGGACTCAAACCGATTACCATAACCAATATTGCTACGCACAGCAAGATAGGACGCAACATTCGCAGACAAGCAGAGCGCTCGCTAAGCAACATTGCTCCGCCTCAGTCAGCGGAGGCTCTTCATTGACTCAAAATGATTATGTTGAATATTATCAGTATTAGGAAGCTCGATCACCATGCGGAATGGAATAGTCCATGTGTTGAGAAACATCACCACATGCTTGGTAGGCATAACTCTTATCGGCTGCGCGGGCTGTGGGGTGGCTGTCGACCAGCAGGATACGAAACAGCCGACCGGAAGTGCCGGCAGCGACACATCCAAATCCAAAATCGCGAATTCGATACCGGATTACATCGATTTTCTTCTTGATTTGGACGCCAAACCCGATACCAAGTATCCCATGAGCGACGCTCAGAAGACGATTCTGAAACGTTCCAGGAAGTCGGGAAGCGTATCGAAACCGGATTACGAGCTTGCCTGGTCGAATTACAAGCAGTGCGTGACCGGCTATGGGTATACGACACCGGTGCTCAGGCAGTTCTCCAATGGCCTGTACATGATCGCCATGCGGGATACCACCGGCATGAGCGACCAACAGCGCAAGAAGTTCAACGAGGATGAGAACAAATGCTATAACACTGAAGTCATTGCGGTGACCGGTGTATACCAGATGCAGATCGGCAATCCCGGCATGCTTTCCGATGGCGACCAGGCCATGGTCGATTGCCTGCATAAGGCCGGTATCGTGCCGAAAAACTACGACAAGGAAGCGTACAAGAAGGATTTGGACGCGCACGCCAAAAACCAGCCCACCACAGTGGATTTCTCAAACGCGGAAATGCAAAGCTGTTGGGTGGCGAACGGCGCGTCGTTCGGGGACGTCAATGACACCGATCAGTGGAAGCCGCTCGGCTGACCACCGTGTTCCCCGTCATATATCAGCATAGAAGTCTCGTTCCTGCGCGACGAACGGGCGCAGGAACGTGGTGATGGCGATGGCGCATACCAGGAACAGCGCGCCGACGGGGCCGAGCCACATCAGTCCGAAATGGCCGTTGATTAGACCTCCGACCGCGGAACCGATCGCGATGCCGATGTTGAACGACATGGAGTTGAGCGACGCGGCCAGGTTCAACGATCCGGGATGCGACTGCGAGGCGACGTCCATATACAGCACTTGGGACGCGGAATTTTGCAGGTACATGAACATGCCGAGCACCACCAGCAGCAGCGCGCCGTATACCGGTACCCAATGCGCCACGACAAGCGACGCCATGAGCACCGCATGGGCGCAGTAGATGGGACGGATGTGCGTCAGCGGCTCCACTCCCCTGCCCCGGTCCGCGAGCTTGCCGCCATACAGGTTGCTCCACAGGCAGGCCGCGCCGAAGATCACCAGTCCGACACTCAAGTACTGTTCAGGCACATGCACTTCATCGCGCATGATCGGAGTCAGGTATGTGTAGAACACGTAGCTGGCGGCCGCGCCGCACACCACGTCGAGCACGCCCAACTGGATGCGGCGGTCGAAGAACAGGCGGAACTGCGGCAGGAATCCGATCTTCACGATGTGGCTGTTGCGCGGCAGCACCATGACCATGCCGATGATGAGAACGATGGTGAGCACATTGATCATATGGAACGCCCAACGCCAACCGAACGTGTTGGCCACCCATGTGCCGACCGGCACGCCCACCACGGATGCGATGGAGAAGCCGGAGAACACCCATGCGATGAATTTCGTACGGAATCTGTCCGTTGTCACATCGGGCGCGTACGTCATAGCCACAGCCACCAACGTTCCGGATACCAAGGCGATCATGATGCGCGCCACCACCAGAACCGCGTAGTTGGGCGCGAACGCGCATAGGATGTTGCCTGCGAGGAATATGCCGATCAGCGTCAGATGCGTAGCGAATCGCGGGAACCGTGCCGACAGCGCGGATCCGAGCGGGGTGACGGGCGCATACACGAAGGCGAACAGGGACACCAGATTGCCGACCGTCACCTCCGATATCTTCAGATCGGCTGCGATGTCGGGCAGGATGCCCACCACGATGAATTCACTCATGCCAAGCATGAAACTCGAGGCGATCAGGATAAGCACCGGAAGATTGAAGAACCGTTCCTTTGCCATGCCGCATCTCCCTTCCACACCGGGACATCAATCGATTGACGTAACCAATCCGAGGCAACATTATGCCATGCGCGATACAATATGACGCACGATGACACGCAAGACGAACAGCACGCGCAAAGCACGGAAAACCCGCAATCGCAAGCCCCTCAATCTCAAGAATCTCCGCACCATGTGGCGGAAGGCGAATCCCATCGCACGCATCGGCATGGTCGCCACCGCGACCGTGGCAGCGATCGCGGCGATCGCCATCATCGTGGGGGCGGTGCGCTTCATCGGCTGGCGCGTGCAGGTGAACGAGGCGCTCACCGCGCAAAGCCAGTCGCAGTCGCAATACGACTTCAATCCCGGCAACATCATTTCCGACGGCACGTTCTTCAACGGCAATGCGTTGAGCGAGCAGCAGGTCAGCACCATCATCGAACAGCAGGGCGTGGCCTGCAGTGGCGAACGATGCCTGAAGTCCATGACGTTCAGCACCGAATCGCAGTCCGCGGACGAATATTGCCAGGCTTATGATGGTGGCCCGAACGAAAGCGCGGCGGCGATTGTCTACAAGGCGGGCAAGGCATGCGGCATCAGCCAGAAGGTGCTGCTCACCGTGTTGCAAAAGGAGCAGCATCTGCTCACGGCCACCAATCCAAACGATTTCCAATTCAAAGCGGCGATGGGCCTGAGCTGCCCGGATGATGCGAACTGCGACCCCACCTATGCCGGCTTCTTCAAACAGGTGTACGGCGCGGCCAAACGGTACCAGTACTATCTTCGGCACGAGGGACGCTACGGCTACCATGCCGGACGGCTCAATTACATCCAGTACAATCCAAATGCCAGCTGCGGCGGCAGCAACGTGTACATCGAGAACCGAGCGACCGCGCTGCTGTACATATACACCCCGTATCAGCCGAATGCCGCGGCGCTCGAAGCGGGGGCCGGTGAAGGCGATTCCTGCTCGTCATACGGCAACCGCAATTTCGCGATTATCTACCATTCGATGTTCGGCAGCCCGCGAGGCTGATGCATCCCAATGAGGATATGCCGTTCGAGCATATCCTCGACCAGTCCGACACCGATTCCCCGTGGCCTTTCCGCCATAGACGTGTGCGAAACGCACGAGCAAGGCCGCCGCCCGGTTTATGTTCCGGACGGCGGCCTCGTGTATGACGTTTTTTCTATCGATGGTCCGCAATCACAGCTTCGGCAGATACTTCTTCAGCTCGAACGGGGTGACCTGCTTGCGGTACTCATCCCATTCCTGATGCTTGTTGCGCAGGAAGTATTCGAACGCATGCTCGCCGAGCACATCCGCCACGAAGTCGGATTTCTCCATGATCTTCAGAGCCTCGTCAAGCGATTCCGGCAGCGGCTGGATGCCCATGGCCTGGCGTTCGGCGTCGGTGAGCTCCCACACGTCGTCGCTGGTGGGCTCGCCCAGCTGCATCTGCTTGTCGATGCCATCGAGTCCGGCGGCCAGCAGCACGGAGTATGCGAGGTACGGATTGGCGACCGGGTCCAACGCGCGGAATTCCATACGGGCGGAGTTGCCCTTACCTGGCTTGTACTGCGGGATGCGCAGCAACGCGGAACGGTTGTTATGGCCCCAGCAGATATAGCTCGGCGCCTCGGCACCGCCCCACAGACGCTTGTAGGAGTTGACGTACTGGTCGGTGACAGCGCAAATCTCAGCCGCATGGTGCAGGATGCCGGCCGCGAACTGTCGTGCGGTGACGGACATGTTGAATTCCTGCCCGGCCTCGTAGAACGCGTTGGCGTCACCTTCGAACAGGCTCAAGTGCGTGTGCATGCCGGAGCCCGGAGCGTCGGCGAGAGGCTTCGGCATGAAGCTGGCATGGATGCCTCGCTCCAGCGAAATCTCCTTGACGACGGTGCGGAAGGTCATGATGTTGTCGGCCGTGGTGAGCGCGTCCGCATATCGCAGATCGATCTCGTTCTGGCCTGGCCCCGCCTCGTGGTGCGAGTACTCCACCGAGATGCCCATCTGCTCGAGCATGTTGACGGTGGCGCGGCGGAAGTCCATGCCGGGGCTGCGCGGCACATGGTCGAAGTAGCCGCCCTCATCGATCGGCTTCGGAGTCTGCGCCCAGTCATCCTGCTTTTCAAACAGATAGAATTCAATCTCCGGATGCACGTAGAAGGTGAAACCCTTCTCCTTGGCCTTGGCCAGCGCTTGCTTGAGCACGTGGCGCGGGTCACCCAAGGACGGCTCACCATCAGGCGTGAGCACGTCGCAGAACATGCGCGCGGTGCCCTGCGGGCCTCCGCGCCACGGAAGAATCTGGAACGTCGACGGATCGGGCTTGACGATCATATCGTCTTCGGACACGCGGGTGAGGCCTTCCACGGCGGAACCGTCGAATCCGAGCCCTTCCTCGAATGCGGCTTCCAGTTCCGCCGGCGCGATGGCCACGGACTTCAGTGTTCCCAACACATCCGTGAACCATAGACGAATGAAGCGCACGTCGCGTTCCTCGACCGTGCGCAAAGCAAACTCTTGCTGTTTATCCATAGTGTCCAATCGTTCCATGCGCATGTTACGAACGTCGTTAACACATGCCGTGTCGCGACATGTCAGCGTGCGACTTCGAGGGCTTCCTCCAGCGTGAAGGCGCGCGCGTACAGCGATTTGCCGAGAATCGCGGCGTCCACGCCCAGTTCGGCGAGCTCCTTGATGTTGCGCAGGTCGTCGAGCTTGGAGATGCCACCGGATGCGGTGACCTTCGCGTCGGTGCGGGACGCCACTTCGCGCAGCAGCTCGATGTTCGGGCCGCTCATCATGCCGTCGCGTGCCACGTCGGTGACCACGTAACGGGAGCAGCCGACGGAGTCGAGGAACTTCATGGTCTCGAACAGGTCGCCACCTTCCTTCACCCAGCCGCGGGCCGCGAGGGTGTGGCCGCGCACGTCAAGGCCGACGGCCACACGGTCGCCGTACTTCTTGATGACGGAAGCGGTCCAGTCGGGGGTTCTCCAGAGCCGCGGTGCCGATGTTCACGCGGGCCGCGCCGGCTTCGAGCGCCGCGTCGAGCGAGGCGTCGTCGCGCACGCCGCCGGACATTTCGATGTTGACCTTGTCGCCCAGTTCCTTGACGATGGCGCGCAGCTGGTCACGGTTGTTGCCGGTGCCGAATGCGGCGTCGAGATCGACGAGGTGGATCCATTCCGCACCCGATTCCACCCACGTGCGGGCGGCTTCCAGCGGGGAGCCGTAGTCGGTTTCGGAGCCGGATTCGCCTTGGCGCAGGCGCACGGCCTTGCCATCACGGACGTCGACGGCGGGAAGCAGCGTCAAAGACATGTCATACCTTTCGTTGCGTTGAACGGTTTTCGGCCGTTCAACGGATCTTGCGATTACCGATTTGAATTTACGATTTTGCGATTGTTGCGATTGCCTTGCGCGAATCCGCGTTCAGAACGTCGCAACCCAGTTACGCAGCAGCTGCGCGCCGGCTTCGGCGGATTTCTCCGGATGGAACTGCGTGGCGAACAACGGTCCACGTTCGTAGGCGGCCACGAATCGGCTGCGCCCGTAGGTGCACCACGTCACATGCTCTTCCGCGTCGCCGAAGTCCAGCTGGTCGGCGGAGGTGTCGGCAGGCGAAGCGCTCATCGCGGCAAAGGAGTGTACGAAATAGAATCGTTCGTTCTCCACGCCCTTGAGCAGCACGGAACCTTCCGGCGCTTCGACGGTGTTCCAACCCATGTGCGGCACCACGTCGGCGTCGAGCAGCTCGACATCGCCCTTGATCAGACCGAGACCGGGCGTGCCGTCGCCATGTTCCATGCCACGTTCGAACATGATCTGCTCGCCCACGCAGATGCCGAGCACCGGGCGGCCGGCGCGCAGACGGTCTTTGATGACCCTGTCTCCGCCGACGCTTTTCAGTCCTTCCATGCATGCGCCGAACGCGCCCACACCCGGCACCACCAGTCCGTCGGCTTCCAGAGCCTGACGATGGTCGGACGTGAGGGTCACGTCGAGGTCGAGATTGGCCAGCGCGCGCACCATGGAACGCACGTTGCCGAAACCGTAATCGAACACCACCACGGAAGTCATGGGCGCTCTCCTTCTTTTGCTTGCCGAAGAATCCATCCTTCGGGGAAAAACTTATTCGATGCTTGACGAACCACGACCGAATCGCGTGTGCTCGGCGAGGATCTTCATGGCGTCATCACGGGTCAGGCTTGCGGAATCGACGGTTTCCACGCCGGAATCACGCACCCCCTGAACGTCGGTGATGCCCAGCAGCAGGTCTTCGACGAACGGCGCGGTGGAGGTGAGCAGCACCGGTGGCGCGAACGTCTGGCCGACCTTGCCTTGCAGGTACATCGTCGCCTCGAGCTTGTCCGCACGGTTGATCGCGAGGACGGCAGGCATGCCGGAGACCACGGTGGTCAGATCTTTGATGGCCGCTTCCGGGCCATCGCCGTCGAGATTGCGTAATACAGCGACCGCGCCTTGCGGTGAGGCGAGGCATTGCGCGGAGATGTCGGACAGTTGGCAGAACGCGGCGAACAGGCGTGCGGAGGCAAGTCGGGTGATGATCACCGCGACTTTCGCACGGTTGCCCAGCAGTCCCTGCAACTCGTCGTCGAATGACAGCGAGTTCTCGGCTTCGGACAGTACCGCGTCGGCTTCCTTCGATTGCAGGCCGTCCTGCGATTCGTCGGAAGACGCATCGGAATTAACCGTCTCATCCGGCTGATCGAATGGCACCTGCGCGGGAGCATCGTTCTGTTGGGCAGCTTCCTCGTCCTGGAATTCCTTTTCGAAGCCGGCCATGGCCGCTTCCAGCTCCTCTTCGCTGAAATGCATGCCGTCGTCGTTGGTCTTCCCCAAGCCGTCGAAACCGTTCAAATCGTCCTTGTCGTCGGACATCACAGCGCGCCCTTCGTGCTGGGAATGCCGTCGACGCGCGGATCGGGTTCGATGGCGAAACGCAATGCGCGGGCCAAAGCCTTGAATTCGGCTTCGGCGATGTGGTGCGGGTCGCGGCCGGAAATCACGTGCAGGTGCAGGCAGATGCCGGCATGCATGGCGATGGATTCCATGACGTGGCGAACGAGCGAACCGGTAAAATGCCCGCCAATCATGCAGTATTCGAAGCCTTCCGGCTCTCCGGTGCACACGCAGTACGGGCGGCCGGAAATGTCGACGACGGCTTTGGCGAGTGCCTCGTCGAGCGGCACGGTGGCGTCGGCGAAACGGCGGATGCCACGCTTGTCTCCGAGGGCCTGCTTCAGAGCCTCGCCGAATACGATGGCGATGTCTTCGACGGTGTGGTGCGCGTCGATGTCGGTGTCCCCGGCGGCTTTGATTTTCAGGTCGATCAGCGAATGCTTGCCGAGCGCCGTCATCATGTGATTGTAGAACGGCACGGATGTGTCGATGTCGGTTTTGCCGGTTCCGTCGAGGTTGAGACTCAGCTCCACCTTGGATTCGCTGGTTTCACGAACGATGGTTGCAGTACGTGCCATGTTGCGACTCCTTTTGCGATGTTGCAGTTGCGATATTACAGCTACGATATTGCGATTGCGGTGGTTGCGTCTTCCGCAGCCACCGCGATTCTGTTCTGTTTCAAGCTTATTGCCGAATACTGTCACGAACTTCCGTTCCGGACAGTATCCCAGCTTGCGTTCCGGCTTGTTCAGCCCTGTTCCACGATGCGCAGCACTTCGACCAACGCCTCACGGAACCGTGCCATTTCCTCGTCGGTGCCCATGCACACTCGCATCCAGCCTTCCGGACCGACGACGCGGATGAGCACGCCGCGCTTCAACAGTTCGTCGAAGATGCGGTCGCGGTCGTCGAAATGGCCGCCGAAGAGAATGAAGTTCGACTGGGTTTCGGCCACTTCGAGCGGCTGGCCCTTGTAGGTCTGCTCCTTGAGCCATGCGGAGGTGGCGTTGCGGGTTTCGCGCAGGTGCGCCACGCGGCTCAGCTGTTCGTCGGTGTGTTCGAACGCGGCGAGGGCGGCGGCCTGGGTGACGGCGGACAGGTGGTACGGCATGCGCACGATGCGCACGCAGTCGATGATGCCCTTGTTAGCGGCCAGGTAGCCGACGCGTGCGCCGGCGAAGGCGAACGCCTTGCTCATGGTGCGGCTGACGGCGAGGTTTTCGTATTCGCCGATGAGTTCCAGCGCGGTGGGCGTGCCCGGATCTCGGAATTCGATGTACGCCTCGTCCACCACGACCACCGGATGCACGCCTTCGGCGGCGCCTGCCACTTCGGCGGTACGGGCGGCTTCGAGCACGCGCTTCAGATCTTCCGGCTTGAGCGGGGTGCCGGTCGGATTGTTCGGGCTGGTGAGCACGATCATGGCCGGCTTGACCTCTTCGATCGCCTTGATGGTGGCGTCCACGTCAAGCGTGAAGTCGGCGTTACGATGCGCAAGCTTCCACGTGGTGAACGTGTCGCGCGCGTATTCCGGATACATGGAGTACGTCGGATCGCAGCCGAGCGCGATGCGGCCGGGGCCGCCGAACGCCTGGAACAGCTGCAGCATGATCTCGTTGGAGCCGTTGGCGCCCCACAACTGGTCGACGCTGAGCTTCACGCCCGATTCGCGTTCCAGATATGTGGAGAACGCCTTGCGCAGTTCGATGTGCTCGCGGTCCGGATAACGGTTGAGCGTCGGGGCGATCTCCTTGACACGCTGGGCGATGGTTTCCACCACGGCCGGTTCGGGCGCGTACGGATTCTCGTTGACGTTGAGGCACACCGGCACGTCGAGCTGCGGCGCGCCGTACGGTTCTTCGCCGATCAGGTCGTTGCGCAGCGGCAGATATGCCGGAATCGCGTTGCTGGAAGTCTCGCTCATCGGAGGCCGGCCTGCTCTTCCTGTTCCTTGATGGTCGCCTTGTTGTACGGGTCGTCGATGAAGCGGCTCAGCACGCATTCGCCGTGTGCCGGCAGATCTTCGGAGACGGCGAAGGCGTTCACACGGGCGGCGAGGGTCTTCAGTCCCTGCTCGTCGTATTCGATGACTTCGACCGGCTTCATGAAGGTGTGCACGCCGAGGCCGGCGGCGAAGCGCGCGGTGCCGGAGGTCGGCAGCACGTGGTTGGAACCGGACATGTAGTCGCCCAGCGGCACTGGAGAGTACGGGCCACGGAAGATGGCACCGGCGTTGCGGATCTTGGCGATCACGGCATCCGGGTCGGCGGTCTGGATCTCAAGGTGTTCGGCGGCGTACGCGTTGGCCGCGTCGATGGACTGTTCGATGCCGTCTGTGAGGATGATGCCGGACTGGCGGCCGCGCAGCGACGTGTTGACGCGCTCGGCGTGCTCGGTGCGAGGCACGCGGTACTTGAGGCTTTCCTGCACCTTGTCGGCGATGTCTTCGCTGTCGGTGATAAGCACGGAACCGGCGAGCTCGTCATGTTCAGCCTGGCCGATCAGATCGGCGGCGAGCCAGCTTGGGTTGGCACCCTTGTCGGCGATGATGGCGATTTCGGTCGGACCGGCGACGGCGTCGATGCCGACGATGCCGGAGACCATGCGCTTGGCGGTGGCGACGAAGATGTTGCCCGGGCCGGTGATCTTGTCCACCGGATCGCACAGAATCTCGCCGTCCTGCGGTTCGGAGCCCTTGGCGCCGTAAGCGAACATGGCGATGGCCTGAGCGCCGCCGACCGCGTACACCTCGTCCACGCCGAGGATGGCGCAGGTGGCGAGGATGGTCTTGTCCGGCAGGCCGTCGGAGTTGCTGCGGCTCGGCGGGGTGGCGATGGCCAGCGATTCGACGCCTGCGGCCTGCGCCGGCACCACGTTCATGATGACGGAGCTCGGGTAGACGGCCTTGCCTCCCGGCACGTACAGGCCGACGCGCTGCACCGGAATCCAACGTTCGGCGACGCGCGCGCCTTCGGCCAAGTCGGTGTGGAACGGGGCCGGCACCTGGGATGCGGATACGGCGCGGCAGCGGCGCACGGATTCCTCGATGGCGGCGCGCACTTCCGGATCGAGCTCGTCGACGGCGGCCTTCATGGCCTCGACCGGCACACGCAGATGCTCGGGACGGATATGGTCGAACTTCTCCGCGAAGTCGCGCAGGGCCGCAGCGCCGCGGGCCTTCACATCATCGAGAATCGGCTGTACGAGCTCAGTGGCCTCGTTGGTGCCCATCTCGGCGCGGGGCATGGCTTCCAGCATTTCAGCTCGGGTCAGCTTCTTGCCGCGCAGGTCAATGATTCGCATATAGTTTTCTTCGCTCATAACGCCCCATGGTAACAACGCCAAGTCACGAGAACGTCCCGTCGTCTCACATTCAGCCGCATTGTGAGACACGCAGATCCGCCGTTTTCCATGCCATGCCGATTTCCGCGAAAAATATATGCCGGTCGACGCCATTCAGCATCGGCCGGCAATCAAAAACCTGTTCAGGTCAAACCGTTCAAGTCAAACCGCTCAGGCCAACGGAAGCGAGCTCGGTCCGAAGAGAATCTTGATTTCGGCGAACAGCGACGTGTCGCGTTTGACGCGGAACCGGTCTCCGAACGTCAGCACCTTGGCGTTGCCTTTGTCGTCCATCAACGCCAGTTTCACCTCGCACGGGCCGGGATGGCTGGTCAGAATCTGCCCGAGCCGCCGCACATGCGACTGGTCGAGCGCGATCGGCGGCAGCACAATCGTCAGCGGACGTTCATCCTGCGCCTCCAACGTCGGCACGGTGAATTCGGTGGCGCGCATGCTCACTGTCTCATCGCGCTTCTCCACCTGGCCGCGGATCTGTACCACGGTGTCGACGGCGAGCTCGGGCGCGGCGGCCTCGTACACCTTGCCGAAGAACATGCATTGGATGGAACTTTCCAGATCCTCGACGGTTACGATGGCCCACGGATTGCCCTTTTTCGACACGCGGCGGTCCACGTTCGTGATCAGGCCCGCGATCGTCACCTGCTGGCCGTCCGGCATGCTTCCCGCGCGGTCGATCAGGTGCGCTATCGACATTTCGCGCAACGACACCAGAATCGACTGCATGCCGCTCAACGGATGGTCGGACACGTACAGGCCAAGCATCTCACGTTCGAAGTTGAGCTTGGTTTTCTTGTCCCACTCCTCCACGTCGGGCACCTGCACCATGGCGTCTCCCATGGCGGAATCGTTCTCTTTGGAATCGTCCAGGTCGGCGAACAGGTCGAACTGGCCTTCCGCCTGCTTGCGTTTCAGGCCGACGACCGAATTGATGGCCGTTTCGTGGATGGTGAACAGCGCACGACGGTTCGGGTCGATCGAGTCGAACGCGCCGGCCTTGATCAGCGATTCCACCAATCGCCTGTTCAGCGCCTCCAACGGCACGCGTTTGATGAAATCGGTGAAGTTCACGTACTTGCCGTGGCCGTTCTCACGTTCCGCGATGATCGCATCGACCGCGTTCTTGCCGACGTTGCGGATGGCGCCGAGGCCGAATCGCACGACGTCGCCGACTGCCGAATACTCGTACACCGACTCGTTCACGTCCGGAGAAAGCACCTGGATGCCCATGCGTCGCGCCTCGCCCAGGTACAGCGCGGTCTTGTCTTTGTTCGTGCTGGCGCCTTGCAGCAGGGCGGCCATGAACTCCACCGGATAATGCGTTTTCAGATACGCGGTCCAGTAGGAGATCAAACCGTATGCGGCCGAATGCGCCTTGTTGAACGCGTAGCCGGAGAACGGTACGAGGATGTCCCACACGGCCTGCGCGGCCTCTTCGGAATATCCATGCTCCTTCATGCCGGCGAAGAACGGAATCTTCTCCTTGGCCAGCACTTCCGGCTTCTTCTTGCCCATCGCTCGACGCAGCACGTCTGCCTTGCCCAGCGAATAGCCGGCGAGGATTCGCGCCGCGGACTGCACCTGCTCCTGGTAGACGATCAGACCGTAGGTCTCGTCGAGCACTTCCTTAAGCGGTTCGGCCACTTCGGGGTGGATTGGCGTGATCTTCTGCAGACCGTTCTTGCGCTTCGCATAGTTGGTGTGCGAATCCATATCCATCGGACCTGGACGGTACAGCGCGATCAGTGCGGAAATATCGTTGAAGTTGTTCGGCTTCAACGTTTTCAGCAGCGAGC
>ENA-OQNL01000039-OQNL01000039.1-human-gut-metagenome-genome-assembly--contig:-NODE-39-length-18342-cov-2.916388_pt1 | contig 18342 bp, 16 predicted proteins | sample MGYA00242631_ERZ504884 | MGnify/ENA primary metagenome ERZ504884 (study PRJEB26092, sample SAMD00036395) | human gut metagenome | host: Homo sapiens | study: EMG produced TPA metagenomics assembly of...
AAGGGCACTAGTGCGGCAACGTGCGCGGTGTGCGGTGGCATCCCGACTTCACCGACCTGATTCCTGCGGATGGCGGCAAGGCGGTCGGCATGCAGGTCGTGCTTGAGCATTTTGGTTGGTCGAAGGACAATGCGATCGCGTTCGGCGATGGCGGCAACGACGTGGATATGCTGCGTTTCGCCGGCATAGGCGTGGCTATGGGCAACGCCACTGACGAGCCGAAGACCGTGGCCGATTACGTCACCGACAGTGTCGACGATGCCGGAATCTCGAATGCGTTGCATCATTTTGAAATTCTGTAGAAAAGGTTTTTAAGAGTTTTCTTGCGATTTTTAAGACGGTTTTCGCGAATTTCTGCGTTTTTCATGCCCCTTATAAGTATTTTCAATAAGCGAACGCCGTGTTGCCGTCGATGGTTCCTCTATATTGGTCAATCGTTGGGTCCGCCGCGTGGCAAACAGGCGGCCCGTATAGCGAATTGAGAGAGGAATTCAACCATGCGTAACAAGAAGCTTCTCGGCGCGCTGCTCGCCGTCACCACGCTCGCGACCTTCGGCTTGGCCGGCTGCGGCGACTCTGGCTCCAACGGCGCCGCCTCCAAGGAGGATGACAAGACCATCACCGTGGCGGCCTCCCCGACCCCGCACGCGGAAATCCTAAACAAGGCCGTCAAGCCGCTCGTCGAGAAAGATGGTTATAAGCTCGAAGTCAAGGAGTTCACCGATTACGTTCAGCCGAACACCGCCACCGAGGATGGTGAAGTGGACGCCAACTACTTCCAGCACAAGCCGTACCTCGACAACTTCAACAAGGAGAAGGGCACGCATCTGGTGTCCGTGGAGGGCATCCACTTCGAGCCGTTCGGCCTGTACCCGGGCAAGACCAAGGAGCTGAAGGATCTTCAGGACGGCGCCACCGTGGCCGTGCCGAATGATGCCACCAACGAGGCCCGCGCGCTTCTGCTGCTGCAGGATGCCGGCCTGATCAAGCTGAAGGATCCGAAGGACATCAACGCCACGCCGAAGGACATCACCTCCAATCCGAAAAACCTGAAGTTCAAGGAACTTGAGGCCGCCGTCGTGCCGACCGTCATCAAGGATGTCGACATCGCAGCCCTGAACGGCAACTACGCCATCCAGGCCGGCTTCGACCCGACCAAGGACACGCTAGCCACCGAGAAGGCCGACGGTCTGGCCGCGAAGACCTACCAGAACATCCTCGTGGTGAAGGAAGGCAATGAGAACACCGCCAAGACCAAGGAGCTCAAGAAGGCTTTGAAGTCCGACGAGGTGCGCGACTACATCAACAAGAACTACAAGGGCGCTGTCGTTCCGGTCTTCTAAGACCCGCTTCGGCAGTAGGAGTTCAATGCCGCAGGTATACTACCCTGCGGCATTCTTGTTATGGAACACGATTAGGAACAGGACATTATGACGATTCAGATCGACCATCTGCACAAAAGCTACGGCAGTGGCGCCGAAGCGCATGAGGTGCTGCACGACATTAACCTGACCATCGATTCGGGTGAGGTCTTCGGCATTCTCGGCTCGTCCGGCGCGGGCAAATCGACATTGGTGCGTTGCATCAACCTGCTGGAACGCCCCACTTCCGGCAAGGTGCTCATCGACGGACGAGACATCACCGGCGTGAAAGGCAAGGAGCTGGCGGACGTGCGCGCCGGAATCGGCATGATCTTCCAGAACTTCAGCCTGTTTCAACAGCGCACCGTGCTGCGCAACGTGACCTTCCCGCTGGAACTCAACCACACGCCGAAAGCCAAGCGTGAGGAACGTGCGCGGTATCTGCTCGATCTGGTCGGTCTGGCTGATCTGGCCGACCGCTACCCCAGCCAGCTGTCCGGCGGCCAGCAGCAGCGCGTGGCCATCGCAAGGGCGTTGGCCAACAATCCGTCCATCATGCTGTGCGATGAGGCCACCAGCGCGCTCGACTCCACCACGACGGCGCAGATCCTCGACCTGCTGCGTCGCATCAACCGTGAACTTAATGTGACGCTGGTCGTCATCACGCATTCGCTGTCCGTGGCACGCAACATCTGCGACCGTGTGGCCATGATAGACGGAGGCCGCATTGTGGAAATGGGCGATACGGAAGCGCTGTTCGCCGATCCGCACAGTGACATTCTGAAGACTTTGATCGCCGACGCGAAGGTGACGAACCATCGGCATACGCACGAAACGGCGGATGGCGCGAAGAATGGGGCGGCCGATGATTCCGCCCAGAAAGAGGTGAAGTGAGATGGGACAGGTGGTTTCGCAATTCATCGCCGATTATGGCGAACTGCTGGTCGAAGGCGTGCGTGACACGATCATCATGACTGCTGTGGCGACGCTGCTGGCATATGTGATCGGCCTGCCGGTCGGCGTGCTGCTCATCACGTCCGCGAAAAAGGGCATCCGTCCGAACGCACCGCTCAACACCGTGCTCGGCTGGATCGTGAACATCGTGCGTTCCGTACCATTCATCATTCTTCTGGTGGCCATCATCCCATTGACCCGACTGATTGTCGGCACTTCGCTCGGCGTGCCGGGAGCTATCGTGCCGCTGGTCATCACCGCGGCTCCGTTCGTGGCGCGCGTGGTGGAACAGTCGCTCGCCGAAGTGGACGGCAGTCTGGTGGAGGCCGCGCAAAGCTTCGGTGCCAGCAACCTGCAGATCGTGTTCAAGGTGCTGCTGTTCGAAAGCCTGCCATCGCTGGTGCGCGGTGCGGCACTGACGTTCATCACCCTGTTCGGATTCTCCGCCATGGCCGGTACCGTCGGCGCGGGCGGCCTGGGCGATATCGCCATCCGTTACGGCTACCAGCGTTACCAGTACGACGTGATGACCGTTGCCGTGATCCTGTGCGTCATTCTCGTGCAGATCGTGCAGACCATCGGCGACGTGGCGTCCGACCATATCGACCATCACGAGCGTTGAGCCAGCACATTCGCGTTCCTTATGAAAAGCGGGTCCAAACGTTTGTTGTTTGGACCCGCTTTTCGTACGCGGAAAGAGACGCTGCTCGTAGACGATTACTTGTTGAGCTCGGCCTTGGCCAGACCGGCCAGCTTGCCGCCATCGATGGTTTTGCCGGCAAGCGCGGCACGAGCGGCTTTGACGACGCGACCCATGTCCTTGGGGCCGGCCGGGTTCACTTCTGCCACGGCGTTGGCGACGGCTTTGGCGTAGTCCTCGTCGCTGGCGGCCGCCGGCAGGAAGGTTTCCAGGAAATCGGCCTCGGCGGTTTCGGGAGCGGCCTTGTCCGCCAGTCCCTTGTCTTCGTACAGTTTGGCGGTCTCACGACGGGTCTTGACGCCCTTCTGGATGACCTTGAGCACTTCCTCGTCGGTCGCTTCGTGACCGTTGGCGATCTCCAGGTTCTGGATGTCCGCCAACGTCAGGTTGATCGGGTTGAGCTTGGCCTTGTCCTTGGCTTTCATCGCCGCGATCTTGGCTTTCTTCAGCGTGTCCTTCATCGACATGTTCGTTCCTCTTTTCTTGACCGTTCGAACACCGTCTTAATACTACGCGTCTACCAATCCGCCGTCCTGTATCCGTGCCGTCGGCATCCACGCCGGTCTCAAGCCCATGAGACACTTGGAGCCATGACTACAGTTATCATGCGCACCTCCGATGATAATCGTGGCCAACTGTTTTTGGCTTTATTCCAAGGTTTTCTGTCCTTGGGAAACCTGCCGGTTACGCTCGTTTTCCACGAGGCACCTACAGGCACCCAAGAATAATCCGGTGACATTCCACCGTTCTGCCGGCGCTCAACGTCTTCGCCGACCGGCGTGGAAAAGTGCAATCCCCCCCTGTGGTTTCATGATGTTCCGCATGGGTGGCGCCCAGAAGCATTCGCCCGGCAGTACGCCTCCGCGTCGGACAACAGGCAGAACGACACGCGGCCCACGCAACCGGACGGCCTTCACCTTGAACTCGCCCGCGCATCAAGTGCCCTTTGCCATGATCCCATCATCTCCCATCGAGTTAGGGGAATGCGGAACAAAAATCAGTTCATATCACTTTTTCTGTTCCTTGAACTGAGCCTGGCCTCTCCAGCAAGTACAATAGGGCTCATTCCTCCGCAGTTCGAGAATCGAGCCAATATGCGCCGAATTTGCCACATTCTTGCAGGTCTCCTAGTGTGTGCCGGACTCCTACGCACAGTAAGCGGCTTTATTTTTGACTACCTGCATCCAGAATACGTGTCTAGCTTCCCTTCATATCTTTATTTTTTACGAGCGGTTCCCTTCCTTGTCGCTGCTGGTACTATTGAAACTATTTTATTTCTGACAAAAAAGAGAAATAAATGAAGAAACTCAAACAAATTGTCACTGCTCTAGTATCTGTAATATTGGCTGGAACTGTGACAGTAAATGCGTCGGCAGCAGAATCTATCGAAACTCCCTATAGGAGTCCTACCCTATCTAGCTTTCCGTCTAATGCTTCTCTGGAAGATCTCGAGAAAGCCACAGATAACGAAGATCTGAGAATTATCTCATCTCCTTCTCGGGGCGCTAATTACAAAACGCGCGCTGCAGAGGCTGTAGCTTTACTGCGGATTTATTCCACTACAGGATCCGGCTCATCATCTAGTTTCACGAATCTCGGCCATTCTTGGCTTATGATCACAAACCTGTCTGGTTCTACGGCAAACATTGCTGGGATTAACGTTGCTGATGGCAAATCTATAACAGCAAGCACTTGGGATGAATCCGTAGATGTCAGTAGAGAACATAAGGGTCTGTGGCTCAATCTTGATTCGAAGCTTAATTCCAACGGTATTAATCTTCAGAATGTTTCCATTCAATTACCCCTAAGACAAATTGATTTAGATACAGTGAATACTAATATTAAGAATAACGATAAATGGGGTTATCTTACCAACTGTTCTACTTTCGCTTCAAAAATTTGGAATTCAATTGCTAGTGGCAGCAGTAAAGTTGACGCTGGAGCCATCAATACACCAGCCAGTCTAGCAAAAAGTATTACAAAAGTTGGTGAGGCAGAATCATACACGTTGTTAAAGTACAATACTTCTTCACCGCATCACGATTCCGTATATTACGGCTATCCTCCCATAAAGAGTAATAACAATAATTAGATAACCAAATCTGTCTGGTAAAGCCGGACTAGTTTTATCTATAATGTGAGCCGCAAGTGTTGGCCTAGCGCTTGCGGCTCATTAAAGATGTCTTTCGCCAAATAAATCCGCGTGTCGGGACTGGTGACGTTTCGCCGGACTCGTCATTGATTTCACCGCCACCAATCATGCCACAAGGGTAGGGGGCTGCGGACGTTTCTTGGTGAAACGTCAGGCACTTACTGCGGCGCGAACTGGATCCACAGGGCCAACGTGACACAGATTATCGAAGAACAAGGCATCGCAATCACGGCCCAACGGCGAAACGCCGGAACCGCTCGACACATCATTACCCAATGCATTGGTCTCAGCCTTGGTGACCAGCCACCCCATATCCCTGATCACAACCAGCATTCCTGCGAAGAGCAAGGAATATTCAGCCCCGGTCTCAAGCCCATGAGACACTTGAAGCCATGACTACCATCATCATGCGCACCTCCGAAGGTGACATCAAAATCAACCTATTCGACGATAAGGCCCCGAACACCGTGGCCAACTTCCTCGGCCTCGCCACCGGCGAAAAGCAGTGGCTCGACCCGATGAGCGGCCAGCCTTCCAACGATCCGTTCTACAACGGCCTGACCTTCCACCGCATCATCAAGGACTTCATGATCCAGGGCGGTTGCCCACTGGGCACCGGCACCGGCGGCCCCGGCTACGAGTTCGATGACGAGATCGACCCGAGCCTGAAGTTCGACCACCCGTACCTGCTGGCCATGGCGAACGCCGGCCTGCGTCGTGGCATGGACGGCAAGATCCACGGCACCAACGGTTCCCAGTTCTTCATCACCACCGTGCCGACCCCGTGGCTCGACGGCCACCACACCATCTTCGGCGAGGTTGCGGATGACGATTCCAAGGCAGTGGTCGACAAGCTCGAAGCCGTGAACACCGATCGCATGGACCGTCCGACCGAGCCGGTCGGCATCGTGTCCGTGGAAGTGCTCAAGTAAGCGTTTCCCGCACAGCCGTACAATATAGGAAAGCCCCTCGATTGAGGGGCTTTCTTCATTTTATTTATAGAGGCGTTTGCTTGCAATCACCGGCTTATGCGATTCGTCAACATCACATTTTGCGCAGTCGCGGCTCCGCGGAATCCTTCGCGCCGGTGATGCGGTACACGTCGAACACGCCTTCGATTTTACGCACGGCGGCGAGCAGAGTGTTCAGATGCTGCGGATCGGCCATTTCGAAGCTGAACTGGCTGGTGGCCACACGGTCGGTGCCGGTGGAAATCGAGCCGGAGATAATGTTCACGCCGTGGTCGGACAGCACGCGTGTCACATCGCTCAGCAGATGCGGACGGTCAAGCGCCTCGACCTGGATCTTGACCATGAACACGCCCTTGGTGCTGGTCCACTGCACATCCACCACACGTTCGGGCTGGCGTTTCTCCAGTTCGAGCATGTTCTGGCAGTCCACGCGATGCACGGACACGCCTTGGTTGCGGGTGATGAAGCCGATGATCTTGTCTCCCGGCACCGGCATGCAGCATCGGGCCAATTTGACCCAGATGTCACCCACACCCTTAACGGAGATGCCGAGCGAGCTGGTGGTCTTCTTGGTACGCTCCACCTGCTTGAGCGGCAACGCCTCCTGCTCGACTTCCTCATCCACCTCGTCGCTGCCCGCGTCACGGACCAGATGCGAGATGACGTTCTGCGTGGAGATCTGGCCATCACCAATCGCCACGAACACGGCTTCCGCGTTGGCAAGGTTCAACTCGTCGGCGACACCCACCAATGCTTCCGGAGTCAGCAGCGTGGTGATTGGCAGGTTGCGCTTGCGCATGGCGCGCGTCAGCTCGTCACGGCCTTCCTCGACGGCTTCGGTACGGCGTTCCTTGCTGAACCATTGACGAATCTTGTTGCGTGCCTTCGGGCTCTTGGCGAAGCTCAGCCAATCACGCGACGGACCTGCGGATTCGGACTTGGATGTCAATATTTCAACGGTATCGCCATTCTCGAGCTTGGTATCAAGCGGCACCAATCGTCCGTTCACGCGCGCACCCATGGTACGGTGACCGACTTCGGTGTGCACCGCATAAGCGAAATCAATCGGAGTGGCTTCGGCGGGAAGCGAGACGATCTTGCCTTTCGGCGTGAACACGTAGACCTCTGCCGCGCCCAAATCCTCTTTGAGGGAGCCAAGGAATTCGTCGGAATCCGGCGTTTCGCTCGTCCAGTCGGCAAGTTGCTGAATCCATTTGAGGTTGTCGGCCTCGCTCAGCTCCTGGTTTTCGCCACGCTTGCGGTCGGACTTGTCAGGCGAGCTCAACGCGCGTCCGGCTTGGCCGTTCTCCTTGTACTTCCAATGCGCAGCGATGCCGAATTCCGCGCGGCGGTGCATGTCCCACGTGCGGATCTGAATCTCCACCGGCTTGCCGCCGGGGCCGACCACCGTGGTGTGCAGGCTCTGGTACATGTTGAGCTTCGGCATGGCGATATAGTCTTTGAAACGGCCGGGAACAGGGTTCCACCGCGCATGCACGGCACCCAACGCCGCATAGCAGTCCTGAATCGTGTCGACGATGATACGCACGCCCACCAAATCATAAATGTTGGCGAAATCGTGCCCGCGCACGATCATCTTCTGGTAAATGGAGAAGTAGTCCTTCGGGCGGCCCGTCACATAGGCTTTGATGTGCTGTTCGTCGAGATCCTCATTGATTTCGGCGAGAATCTGCTTCAGGTACACGTCGCGTTGTCCGGCGCGACGGGCCACCAATACCACAATCTCGTTGTAGATCTTCGGATACAGAACCTTGAAGCTGAGTTCTTCCAACTCGGTTTTGATGGCGTTCATGCCAAGACGGTTGGCGAGCGGCGCATACACATCCAGCGTTTCACGTGCCTTTTTCTGCGCGTTCGACTGCTTGACGTAACGCCATGTACGGGCGTTGTGCACACGGTCGGCGAGCTTGACCACCAGCACGCGCACGTCGCGGCTCATCGCCACCACCATTTTGCGGATGGTCTCGGCCTGGGCGGAATCGCCGTATTCCATTTTGGAAAGCTTCGTGACGCCGTCCACCAGGCCGGTCACCGTGTCGCCGAATTCGGCGCGGCATTCGTCGAGCGTGTAGTCGGTGTCCTCCACCGTGTCGTGCAGAAGGCCCGCTGCCACAACCAGCGGCCCCATGCCAAGATCGGCGAGGATCTGCGCCACTGCAAGCGGATGGATGATGTACGGCTCGCCGGATTTACGCCGTTGCGACGAATGCTGGGTGACGGCGCGCCGGTAGGCTCTCGCGAGAATGCTCATGTCCTCGTCGGGATGGTGGTATTCGCACATCTTGAGGATTGGTTCAAGCGGGTCAAGCGGATTCGTGCTGATCTCGCAGCCCAACATTCTGGCCGAACGAACCTCATGATCCGTGTCGCTCATTTCGCTCCTCCTCGCTTGGAATGTACCCTATAGTACCCGCGCATCACCATATGACGGATGTATCCGGCCGCGTGTTGCACGGCCGGATACATCCTCGGTCTTTGTGTATTGCAGTCCCGTCAGGACGCAACGCCGGTTGATCCGAAGCCACGTTCCGCGCGGTCGGATCCGGGCAGGGTCTGCGCCTCGATGAATTTTGCCTCGACGTAGCGTTGGATGACCAGCTGTGCGATGCGGTCGCCCGGATGGAACGTCACGGCGCGTTCCGGATCGAGGTTGATCAACGGCACCTTGATTTCGCCACGGTATCCAGCGTCGATGGTTCCCGGCGCGTTAAGCACCGTGACGCCCTGCTTGACGGCGAGTCCCGAACGCGGATGCACCAGCGCCACATAGCCGGCAGGCAATGCGATTGCCACTCCCGTGGGCACCAGCGCCCGCTGGAACGGCTTCAACGTCACTTCTTCAGTGGTGCGCAAATCGGCACCGGCGTCTCCGGCATGGGCGTAATGCAGCTGAGCCGGCTGCCCGGGATCCAGCGACTTTACCAGAACCTCGACGTTTTCCGGCTCGTTGTATGCCTCGTCGAACGCCATCAGGCCGCACACTCCTTGCATACCGGCTGTCCGTCGTCGGTAGTGTAGGCAAGCTGGCTGCGATGCTTCACCAGGAAGCATTCGGAGCAGATGAACTCGTCGCCCTGCATCGGAATGACGGTCACCGAAGCGTCCTCATTGCTCAAATCGGCGCCCGGCAGCTCGTAGTCTTCGGCAATGGCGTTCTCGTCATCGTCCATATCGTTGGAATTGTTCTGAGAACCCTTGCTCAAAGCCTGGAGCGACTCCTCGTCCTCGTCTTTGTTGCGCGGGGAATCATAATCCTGTGCCATCGAGATTCCTTTCGTCATCTATGGTGCTTATGCGCCATAGAATACATGATTTTCCCCCGCTAGGATACACGAATTGAAATACTCGTAAAATCCGACACGTGGGGCACAATAGAATTAATAGAAAAATCTAAGGGAAAGTGGTGTGTTGTGCCTGAGAATGCGCTCGAAGATGCACGGTTCGATCATGTGAGTGAAACCGGTGAGCTCGTCTTTGTTTCAGGTGCCGGCAAATTCGCCGTCAAGGTCGATGAAGCGCTTGAAAGAGCCATTTTGGAGGCAAAGCAGATTCGCACCGAAACCCAAAAGGAGCGTCAGCAGCAAGCGCCTTCCACGCTGCCGATCTCCCAAATCCAATCCTTGATTCGAGCCGGAGCCAATCCGACCCGCGTGGCGGAGCGATATTCGTTGAGCGAAGCGCTTGTTCGGCGTTTCTCGGCGGCGGTGGAAACCGAAAAGCAATATGCGATCGAACAGTTCCTGGCGGTTCCCGCGCCGAAGGAAAGCCGTGTGCGCACGCTTTCCGAACTGATCGAACGCACTTTCGCCGCAGCCCACGTACGGTTGGAGGATGTGCGGTGGAAGGCCACCAGACGCGGTTTGGAACCGTGGAAGATTACCGCGGAGTTCGATTCCGCAGGTCATGCCGCCCGTGCGGAATGGTCTTGGAACATGCATGACAACGCGGTCAACTGTCTGAACGCAACGGCACGCAAGCTCATCGGCGAGCAAGACACGCCGACGGAAGGACACGCCGAGAAGCAGGTCGACCAGAGTTTTCTCGCATCATTGAATTTGCCGGGCGATTCCGCACGTTCCGCACGTATCGAACAGACGGTGTCCGCTTGGAATGCTCCGGAACCGGTTGCACCACAAGCCACGAATATCAAGACCACCGTTGAGACTCAGCCATCGGCGACCGTTCCGCTGCCGAACCGTCCGGAAATCGCGACGACGCAGTCCCCCGCCCCTTCAACGACGGAACCTGCCCAAAACTCGCAAAACACGCAATCCGCCGGCGAGCAGCAGTCCGATAAGTCCAAGACGGCATCATCCGATCCTCATAGTCAGAGCACCACCAAATCGAAGCGCCGTGCAGGACGCTCCGCAGTGCCGAGTTGGGATGAAATTCTGTTCGGTGACTGATTAACGTTCCCTAACATCCCACGGCAACATCCGTTCAGACGTTCAGATCATTCGATCAAGCCACGTCAATCAGGCATGGAATATCAGATTCCATGTAGGTCAGCGACCCGTGCACGCTGGGCAGATGCATCGCCTTCTCCGCCTGTGTGCGGGAATCGACAATGGTGGTAGAGCCCGCAGCGGAGACGACCACATCGCCGATCATCGACTTGACGCGTTCATCGACTGGTCCGTAGACGCCTTCCTCGATTGCCTGCCGGCGGGTGCGCACCTGGGCGCGCTCCCCCAGCACGTCACGCCAACGAGCGGCGATGTCCTCCGGATTCTCGCCATCCTCGCCATAAAGCATGACACAGCGTGGTTCACCGCCGACATTCGCGACGCCCCGCATCAGCTGGGGTTCGGACGCTATGTCGATGCAGGCTTCCGGGTCGGCGGTTATCATGCCATGATCCGCCACGATGACGATCAGCGTGTTCTTCGGCACACTTCGACGCAGCAAAGACAACTGGGCGTCGATACGCTCATATGTGCCGATCCACTTGTCGGAGTCCCAGCCGTAATTGTGTCCGATCTTGTCCGCGTCGCGCAGGTACACGTATGTCAGTCCGGGCGTGTTCGCCGCTTTCGCCGCGGTCATGATACGTCGGCGTGGATCGTCATTGGAGATGTAGTCGCTGCCACGTAACGCCGCCTGAGTCAACGCGGAGAACGCGAATTTCGGCAGTCCCGAACTGGTGACGCGAACGTCCTGTTCCGCCAATCGTTCGAATATGGTCGGCTGCTGTTGCAGTTTCAGCGGTGCGGGCGCGTTTTTGAAAGAGATGAGCTGGCAGATTTCGCCATTGTCGGGATTGAGCTGCGTATATCCCGTCATGCCGGTTAATCCGGGGCATGTGCCGGTACCGAACGTGGACATGGCGGCCACGGTGGTGCTGGGCATGCATGTGGCGATTGGCCGCTGGTTAACGCTGTCCGCCATCAGCGACCGTAGATAGGGTGAATGTCCCAATCTCATATTGATGTTCCAATATCCGAGCCCGTCCACCAGGACCACGACTGCCGAACGCGCGTCCGGCAGGCCAAGTGCCTCTTGGAGTCGTTTCGGATCGGCATGGATGGCCGTTGGAATCGGATGCCCGATGGCGCTGGAAATGGCGGGAAGTACCGAGGATAGGTGGAGAGCACCGCCGCGGCCGCCCTCATCCGGCAGTTCGTCGCCATATCGTGCCGGACTGGTCATGGCTAGCAGCTGGTCGATTTCGGGCACTTCAACACTCATGGTTCCCATTCAAGCACCGCGGCAGTACCAGCTGGTAATATTGCTAGGTTGATTACCATAACCTTTCCGTGAGGAGAACCACCGCATGGTGTCGCACCGCAAACCGGCAAAACCAGCCTTTGACCCGCGTACGGTCAAGGAGAACATCGTCGAAACGCCGTTGAACGAGGAAATGAGCAAGTCGTTCCTCGAATACGCGTATTCGGTGATTTACGCCCGAGCGCTGCCTGATGCCAGGGACGGTCTCAAGCCGGTGCAACGACGCATCATCTATCAGATGGGTCAGATGAACCTCAATCCGGACCGGCCGTATATGAAGTCGGCGCGTGTGGTTGGCGAAGTGATGGGCAAGCTCCATCCGCATGGCGATTCCGCGATTTACGAGGCGATGGTACGTTTGGCGCAGCCGTTCGCGATGCGGCTGCCATTGGTGGACGGTCACGGCAATTTCGGTTCTCTCGATGACGGTCCTGCTGCTTCTCGTTATACCGAGGCTCGTATGGCGCCGGCCGCGTTGGGCATGAATGCCGATATCGCCGAAAATACCGTCGATTTCACGCCGAATTACGATAACAAGCTTCAGGAGCCGACTGTGCTGCCTGCCGCGATTCCGAACCTGCTGGTCAATGGTGGTTCCGGCATTGCCGTCGGCATGGCCACGAATATGGCCACGCACAATCTTGGCGAGGTGGTGGCTGCGGCCAAGCATCTTATGCGCCATCCCGACGCGACGTTAGAGGAGTTGATGCGCTACGTGCCGGGTCCGGATTGGCCGGGCGGCGGCGTGATTGTGGGCCGCAAGGGCATCCGCGAGGCGTACGAGACGGGTCGTGGCGCGTTGACCACGCGTTCCGTGACGCATATCGAAAACGTGACGGCTCGTAAAAAGGCCATCGTCGTGACGGAACTGCCGTTCATGGTGGGTCCGGAACGTGTGTTGGAACGTATTTCCGAAGGTGTGAAGAACCGTAAGCTGGACGGCATTTCCGGTGCCATCGATCTGACTGACCGGCATAACGGCACGCGCCTCGTCATCGAAATCAAAACCGGGTTCGATCCGAACGCGGTGCTGGCGCAGCTGTTCAAACACACGCCGTTGCAGGACAATTTCACCATCAACAATGTGGCGTTGGTCAATGGCCGTCCGCACACCATGGGATTGAAGGAAATGCTTCAGGTGTGGGTGGACCATCGTCGTGTGGTGATCCGCCGACGCAGTGAATTCCGCAGGAAGAAGGCGCTTGAGCGGCTGCACTTGGTGGAGGGCTTGCTGCTCGCCATGGTGGACATCGATGAAGTCATTCAGGTGATTCGCTCTTCTGATGATGCCGAGGCCGCGAAAACAAGCTTATCGCCGTATTCGATCTGGATGAGATTCAGGCACAGTACATTCTTGACTTGCGGCTGCGCCGTCTGACCAAGATGAGTCGTATCGAGCTTGAGGCGGAACGCGACGATCTGAAGCGGCGTATCGAAGAGCTTGAACGCATTCTTGCTTCCGATGAGGCGCTTGACGGCGTGGTCATTGACGAAATGGATGACGCCGTGGCCAATACGGCACTCCCCGGCGCACGGTGCTGCTGGATGAGGATGAGGAAGGCAATTTGACGCCTGTTGTGGCGCATGGCGATGATGGCGTCTCTGCAAACGCGATGGCTGCCGCGCGCGCCGCCGCGACCGTATCCTCCGCAGCAGCCGATGTCGCCGCAGCCGCAAAGGCCGCAAAGAAGGCCGGCGATGAGAATGCCACCGCATCGGCTCTGCAGATTGATGACGAGCCGTGCGCGGTGATGCTGTCCGCCACGGGCCTGATCGCACGCACTTCCGAGGATGCGGTGGAACGTTGGGAGAATCGTTCGGCTTCCGACGGACGCGCCAAGGATGATCAGATCGTTTCGATGTTCCGCGCGTCCACACGTTCCTCATACGGCTTGGTTACTTCAGCGGGTTCGTCTGGTGCTGGCCCATGTGGTCGAATTGCCGAAGGTTTCCGCGGATGGGCCGCTCAGTGTCACGGGTGGTGTGAAGGCCGAGGAACTGCTGGGCATGACGGAGAGCACCGATCCGATCCGCGGCGAACGGGTGATTGCTGCGATTGATATGCCGTCCACGGATGACGGCGGTCAGCTTGTTCCTTTGGCGTTGGGCACCCGCAACGGCGTGGTCAAGCGTTGGAACCGTGAATCTCCGACCACAATGGATTCGTGGAGCGTCATCGATTTGAAGGATGATGACGAAGTGCTTGCCGCTGCCGAAGCCCGTGATGAGGATCGTCTGGTGTTTGTGTCCACCGATTCCTCGTTGTTGACGTTCGAAGCGAAGAATGTGCGTCCGCAGGGCCGTACCGCTGGCGGCATGGCGGGCATTCGTCTGGCTGAGGGGTGTTCGGTGGCCGCGTTCGCGGTGGTGCCTGACGGCAAGGTGACATGGAATTACGAAGAAGGCGAGAATGGACTGTTCTCTGCTTCCGGAGCCGTGGTGTTGACGGTTGCCGGCGATTCCGAAGCGTTGCCTGGCACTGAAAACGGTGCCGCGAAGGTCACGCCGTTGGAGATGTATCCGACGAAGGGCCGTGGTACGGGTGGCGTGCGTTCGCAGCGATTCCTCAAGGGGCAGGATACGTTGATTCTCGCGTTCGTGGGCGCGTATCCGTTGCATGCTTCCACGCAAAGTGGCGCTCCTGTGGAATTGCCGAAGCCTGATATGCGACGCGATGGTTCCGGTACGGATCTGTCGGCGCCGATTGCGGTGGTCGGCTGATTCGACGAAATCGATTGGCGGGGCTCTGGACTGGTTCTTCTTCCGGTTCAGGGCCTTCCCGTTTTGCGCACTTGGGCTGCCAGGTTGAATGAGCAGGCTGGGTGAAAGTGCCTCCGGCTTGGTTCAGCCATATAGCTTCATGCCTTGTGGGCTGTCCACGAACCCGGCAGCATGCAGCAAACGTCTGTATTCGTTGCGTTCCTTCAATGATTCACCGTTCATTTCGGCGAAGCTGACGCTGCCCTTGGACTGATGCTGCAATGCATAGGCAAGTTCCGTACATGCCGGCTGCAATATTCGCTCGTCATCGGTGAAGCTGACGATTCTGTGGCTTTTCGGCACGGCGAACAGCACCGGCATGCCGTGGTCGAGCACGATGACCGATTCCGCTCTGCGCGCCGGTTCATATGGTGTTGTTCGGGCCATGTGATCGCGGAGCCTGTCAGATTGGCCGGGTCGGTCACGTCGAGCGCCACGCAGGATTGGCTGCGCGCCTCGTCGTCGCCGCGCAAGGCGTCCACTGTGTCACGTCCGGCGAATTGGGCCGCTCCGAATCCTTTGACGAACATGCCTCTGACCAGATTGCCGTGTTCCTCCATGCGTTTGAGTACCGGGTATAGTCCGGAGAATCCGCCTGCGACCTGCTCCTTGTCGATTAGCGGAGCGGCGATCACGCCATATCGGTCGAGCAGCGATTCGATCAATGCGATGTCGTATTCCTCGATGCCGGCTGTTGGTTTGCCGGCGGTATCGTCCGTTTGGTCCGGTATCGCCATTGGACTGGTCCGGGACGAGTCGACCGCGGACCATAATCCACCGAGCGTCGCCGGTGTCGAGGCGTGGATCCGTACGCGTCTGCGTGCGGCAGTGCGTGGCGCGCGCACTGAAACCGTGCCTTGAGCCAAGGCCCGAACGGGAGCGAATGAACTGTTCGTCACTTTGCCTTGCCATACCAAGGACCACAAGGCTTCCTCGAACTGGCTTTCGCCCCATGCGGGAAGGATGATTTCCCCTGTTTCAGGATTCACGTTGACTTCCGCATGTTCCTGCCAGATGGTTTTGGCGGCCGTGGAAAGCTGCCGCGCATGGAAGGCTCCCCCCATTCGATAATGCGGCAAGTATCGTCTCCGGCACGGTCATGGTTCCGGCACTATAGGCATTGTTCTGCGATTGTTCGCCGGGTTTCACCAGCAGCCGTGAATCAGCTGGATGGAATGCGATTCCGCCGGCTTCCTTGGCGTTGGAACCATTGATTTTGGAGCCGACCCATACCACGTCTCCGGATGCGAGCAATTCGTCCAACATACTCGGTTGGTAGTCGCGAACGCGTGCGGGGAAGACCGAGGATTCCCAAACGGAGGCGTTGAGGTATATGCCTTCAAGCTGTTCGATCACACGCATCAGCCCGTCGACGCCTTCATATCGGGCGCCACCCACAGGTCCGACACCTTGTCTGTCCAACAGGAACGCCTGATAGACGGCCGGTTCCACCGGCTTGATGGCTTTGCGTGCCTTGGCAAGCGAAAGCGCGCGGATACGCCGAAACACGTCTTTGTGGAGCCATTGCTGGGGCGTTTGCCGAGGTGACCGTTCCGATGCTGAATCATCGGAACCATTGGCGTCCGCTCCGGCCGCATCATCGACGAAATGGCCTTTCAGCAGTTCGCCTTTGGCATGTAATTCATCCAACATGCGTACGCCTTGGACAGCGTCCAATCCCAGTTCGGCGATCATCTGATCCGCGGTGAATGGGCCATGCGTTTTGACATATCGCGCCACACGGCCGGCAATGTCGGTCTCGTCCAAATCGTTCCAGAACGTCCGTCCGGCAAGCTCCTTCCCAATCTGCGCGATGACGTCGGCATCCAACAGCGAAGCCATGTCCGTGGCGCCCAGAAGACGTTCCAGCACTTCCGGATCCATGGACAGCAGTTGCGTGCTGCGTTCGGCTTGCGGCACGTCGTATTGGTACATGACCGCGCCCAGTATCCGAACAGCATGTTTTCCGCGAACGGCGACGGCGTTTCCGTGACGGTCTCGCTCAAAGAGATGACGCCGGAGCGTAATCCGGACATCACATGTTTCAGCGCGGGCAGATCGTACACGTCCTGTAGGCATTCGCGTGCGGTTTCCAACAGCAGCGGGAAGTTCTTCCGAGTTCGGGCGGCGTTGAGCAGTTGCGCCGCGCGCAGCCGCTGCTGCCATAAGGGGACGCGTTTGCCGGGGTTGGCGCGTGGCAGGAACAGCGATCGCGCCGCGCATTCTCGGAATCGTGCGGCATACAGCACGCTTTCGCCGACTTGTGTTTCGATGATGCGTTGCAGCTCTTCCGTGTCGAACAGCAGCAGCTCGCGGATCGGCAGGTTGCCGTCGCCGTCCGGGAGGCGGATGATGATGCCGTCGTCGGCCGCGTATACCTGCCCGTCGAACCCGTATCGTTGTTTGATACATGTGGTGATGGCCATGGCCCATGGTTCGTGCACGCGTCTGCCGTATGGTGAGTGGACGATCACACGCCAATCGCCTTCTTCATCCTGGCAGCGTTCGACGACCAGCTCACGGTCGTTGGGAATCGTTCCCGTGGCGGCGCGCTGTTCGGCAAGCAGGTCGGCAAGATTGCCGATGGCGTTGTCGTCCAATCCGTCACGACGTAGACGTGCGATTGTTGTCGTGTCGAATCGGCTGGTCTTGTCTCCTGCGATGCCGTCCGAGACTTCCGCGCGTAGTCCTTGCGCCATATCGCGTATGAATCGGCCTTGGGACCGTCCGAATGCCGCGTCCCGCCCGTCGCCTTCGCCATGCCAGAACGGCAGTCGGGCGGTACGTCCTGGAGCAGGAACCACCACCACACGGTCCCGGGTGATTTCCTGGATCTGCCAGGTCGATGTGCCGAGGGTGATGACGTCTCCGACCCGGGATTCGTACACCATTTCCTCGTCCAGCTCCCCCACTTTGCGTGGGCCCGGTCCGGAGCCTTCTTCGGGAAGCACCACGGTGTAGGTTCCTCGGTCGGGTATGGTGCCTCCGCTGGTCACGGCCAGTCGTTGAGCTCCAGGGCGCGCGGAGATGAGACCTGCCTCTTCGTTGTATTGCAGTGGTGGCCGGAAGGCGGAGAAATCCTCGCTGTTGTAGGCACCGGTCATCATGCCCATCACAGCATCGAACATGGTTCTGTCGAGATCTTCGAATGGCGCGGCCTTGCGCACGGTCACGTACCAGTCGTCTGGTTTCAGATCATCCATCGCCGCGGCGGCGACGGTTTGCTGGGCAAGCACGTCCAAGGGGTTGCATGGAATGGTCAGTGTTTCGATGTCTCCGGAGCGCATGCATTCGATGCTTGCGGCCGTGCCGATGATTTGTTCTCGGGTGATTGGGTAGAACAGCGCATGCGAGACTCCCCCGACCTTGTGGTCGGCGCGCCCCACCCGCTGCAATCCCGAGGATACGGACAATGGCGGTGCGATCTGGATGACCAGATCCACCGACCCCATGTCGATGCCGAGTTCAAGGCTCGACGTGGCGACCACGCAACGCAATTGGCCGCGTTTGAGCTGTTCCTCGATCTGTTTGCGCCGGTCTTTGGAAACGGACCATGATGCGCCATGGCGATTGCGTCGGCGTCCGCATGCGAGGAGACCAGCATGGTGGTGGAGCCGACCACGGAATCGTAGTGTTTGGCGAAACCTTCACGGCCTTCCGGGGAGCCCAGATCCGGATACGGCTGAGTGGAATCAC
>ENA-OQNL01000041-OQNL01000041.1-human-gut-metagenome-genome-assembly--contig:-NODE-41-length-17872-cov-2.364722_pt1 | contig 17872 bp, 21 predicted proteins | sample MGYA00242631_ERZ504884 | MGnify/ENA primary metagenome ERZ504884 (study PRJEB26092, sample SAMD00036395) | human gut metagenome | host: Homo sapiens | study: EMG produced TPA metagenomics assembly of...
TCCTCGATGACATATGAAAAGCCCTGCTTTTTGAAGGATTTTGCATTTAATACCTGGTCTCCGCGGCTGGCAGCAGCAGAAAGAGGAATCAGGATGTTTGGCTTGTGCAGAGCAAGCAGCTCGCAGATGGAGTTGGCTCCGGCTCTTGAGATAGCCATGTCAGCCAGAGCAAACATGTCGGTGAGCTCAGCATTGGCGTACTCAAACTGTGCATAGCCTGTGATTCCGGCAAGCTTGTTGTCCAGATTGCCCTTTCCGCAGAGGTGAATCACATAGAAATCCTTTAGTAGTTCAGGAAGAATCTCACGGACAGCTTCATTAACTTTTTTAGAGCCGAGGCTTCCTCCGATGATAAGGATGACAGGCTTATTGTGGTCAGGAAAATTACAAAGCTTTATGGCATTTTCCGCAACGCCGCTAAAAAGCTCGCGTCTGATAGGTGATCCGGTGAACACAGCCTTGTCTGCAGGCAGATATTTCATGGTCTCAGGGAAATTGCAGCAGACCTTTTTGGCACCCTTTATGGCGATTTTATTGGCAAGTCCCGGGGTGATATCCGACTCGTGGATGATGGCAGGCACATGGCAGTGCTTTGCGGCAAGCACGACAGGTACGGAAACGAAACCACCCTTAGAAAATACTACATCAGGCTTGAGTTTTTTCATGAGGCTTACAGCCTGACCGTAGCCCTTTAACACGCGGAACGGGTCTGTAAAGTTCTTCCAGTCAAAGTATCGGCGCAGCTTTCCTGATGAAATGCCGTGGTAAGGAATCTTTTGGGCTTCGATCAGTCCCTTCTCCATTCCGTTTACTGAGCCAATGTATTCGATATCGTATCCGGCCTCCTTAAGTGCCGGCATAAGAGCTATATTTGGAGTGACATGACCTGCAGTACCGCCGCCTGTCATAACTATTTTCTTCATATATATGTATCCTTTCTTGCATTCCTGTTTGTCTCATATTTATATTATACTCAACACAATAAAAGTCAATACCAAGTTACCGGTGAAAGTTTGCCCTGCAATACCAAACAAATGTCGAAACTTGCGACCGATAGGAACTGTTAAGTTCAAGTGAATTGGTTATAATAATCAATAGTACATCATCCTGCGTTATAGGTTAAGTTAAATTTTGAATGATGTATCGGAAAAAGAATAGTAGGGAGGACACATTAATATGGAATTATCAATGGACAATATGGACATCATGGCAGGAGGCATACTTGCGATAATGCTTGCACTTTTCATGCTGACAGTCATTGTGACCTTGTTCGCACTCTCACACAGGATAAGACTTTTGAGCAACGAGATTTATAAAATAGAAAAACAGGTGAGCGACTACATAGACGAGCTGTCGAGAAGCGAAAGCGACAAGCTGGAGATAGAGCATAAGGCACATCAGAATGGGGGTGATTTCATCGGTGCTTCAGGAGATTTTTCCGTGAAATTTGACAAAATGCTATTACTGTGATATTATACCGACTGTAACAAATGCAACATAGGTGTAAATAAACGTAACAAAAACAACATATACTACACCATATGGAGGATTATATGAAGCTAAACAAAAAAGTAATCAATAGACATTACGGTCTGTGGACTGTGCGCCATGCTGACGGTTACCGCGGTTACTAACAGCGGACGCTCTGAGGTCAAAGCAGAGGATAAGGTGCTAGCAAACACTGGTTTAGAGCATACTGGTTATAATAGTTATGCTGGCGTGGCAGCGACTCTTTTTGATTATGAGAAGGGTCTCACAGCAGAGAATGCTGTTACAGTAGAAAAAGAAAATGTTGAGATGGTGGCAGCAGCACAGGATGCACAGCAGGAGGCACAGCCACAGCTCACACAGGAGCAGCAGGAATGGCAGACAAAGCTTATGCCAAAAGTTGAAGAATCACTCAACGTAAGAGCACAGGCCGATGAACAGTCAGATATTGTTGGAAAACTATATAAAGGAAGTGTGGCAGACATCGTAGAAAACGATGGCACATGGGCTCACATCAAGTCAGGAAATGTAGACGGATATGTCAATGTATCTTACTGTGTGACCGGAACTGACGCACTAAGCTATGCTTACGACACATGCGGAGAAATTGCTACAGTAAATACAGACGGACTTCGTGTGAGAGAGACAGCAGATACAAACAGCAAGGCCTTAGAGGTAGCTGACCAGGGCAAGACCTATCAGGTGGACCGCGCAGCGCAGGCACCGGACGGCTGGATTGCAGTAGTCTGTGATTCACAGACAGGATATATCGCAGCAGATTATGCGACACGTTCCCTCAACACAAGAGTAGGTATCACAATTGAAGAGGAACAGGCTCAGATAGCTGCACAGAAAGAGGCTGAGAGAAAGGCCGCAGAAGAAAAGGCAGCAAAAGAAGCTGCAAAAGCAGCAAAGGAATCAAAGAAAACAGAGACCACACAGGGCGAGGCGGTAAGTGCAGGAGCAGATGACCTGACACTTCTTGCTGCAATTATCGAGTGTGAGGCAGGCGGAGAGAGCTATGAATGTCAGCTCGCAGTAGGAGCGGCAGTCATCAACAGAGTAAAGAGCGGCTCATATCCAAACAGCATCTCAGGTGTTATTTACCAGAAAGGCCAGTTTGGACCGGCATCATCAGGAAAGCTCGCAAGAAAGCTTAGCGGACGCATTTCTTCTTCATGCTACAGTGCAGCACAGGAGGCAATGTCCGGAGTGGACAACACAGGAGGATGTACATCCTTCAATGACCATGGCTCAGGAATATCAATCGGAAATATGAAGTTCAGATAATATACAGCCAATACAAAGAAATAACAAAGAGGCTGCAAATCAACAAAGCTTGTTGGTTTGCAGCCTCTTTAATTATTTGTACGGCGTGGTTTTACAGTCAGAGCGTCAATGCTTCAAACCTCTTGCAACATACCACAAAATAGAGTAAAATGACATCATTATAGCAACCTACAGATATAAATTATAGCAACCTGCATCTATAAACGATGCAAATAAAACCCAGGAGGCAAGAGCAATGCAGTTAAAGGGACGAAACTTTTTAAAACTTATGGATTACACTCCGGAAGAGATTACTTATCTGATTGACCTCTCACAGGAGCTGAAGGAAAAGAAGAAAAAAAGGCATCAGACATGATGAACTCACAGGCAAGAATATAGCGCTGATTTTTGAAAAGACCAGTACCAGAACTCGCTGCTCTTTTGAGGTAGCGGCACATGACCTTGGAATGCATGTCACATACCTTGACCCGAGCGGTTCACAGATAGGCAAAAAGGAGAGCATCGCCGATACAGCGCGCGTGCTCGGCAGAATGTTTGACGGAATCGAGTACCGTGGATACGGACAGGAAATCGTGGAGGAGCTGGCTAAATACGCAGGCGTACCGGTATGGAACGGCCTGACAAATGAGTTCCATCCGACACAGATGATAGCAGATATGCTTACAATCCGTGAGCACCTCGGAAGACTCAAGGGCGTGAAATTTGTATACATGGGCGATGCAAGATACAACATGGGCAATTCACTCATGGTCACATGTGCAAAGCTTGGCATGGACTTCGTGGCATGCACAAACAAGAAATATTTCCCAAATGATGAGCTTGTAAAATATTGTAAGGACGTTGCAGAAACAACCGGCGCATCAATCACACTCACAGAGGATGTGGCAGAGGGCACAAAGGACGCAGATGTCATCTACACAGATGTGTGGGTATCAATGGGCGAGCCGGAAGAGGTATGGGCAGAGCGAATTAACGACTTAAAGCCATATCAGGTAAATGCAAAAGCATTTGAAAATGCAAAGGATAGCGCAATCTTTATGCACTGTCTGCCTGCATTCCATGACCTTAAGACAAAGATCGGCAAGGAAATGGGTGAGAGATTCAATCTGACAGACATGGAAGTAACAGACGAAGTATTTGAATCTGAGCAGTCCAAAGTATTTGATGAGGCAGAGAACCGTATGCATACCATCAAAGCTGTTATGGTAGCAACATTAGGAGAGCCGGAGAACAAATAATGGCACATCTGTATAATGAAGAAACAATTTCACAGGCGATAAACACAAAATGGGCGGGCAAAACCGTCCATTTTGCAAAAGAAACAGATTCTACCAATTCATGGATCAAGCGTCTGGCAAAAGATGGTGCAGAGCATGGAACTCTGGCAGTTGCGGAATTTCAGTCTGCGGGAAGAGGGCGTTTTGACAGAAGATGGGAAGCGCCGGAGGGCAGCTCTATTATGATGACACTGCTCTTACGTCCGGAATTTTCACCGCAGTATGCGTCTATGCTGACACTGGTTATGGGAATGGCAGTGGCACAGGCAGCAGAGGAACTGGGGTTTAACGTAAGTATTAAATGGCCCAATGATATTGTGATCTCTAAGAAGAAAATCTGTGGTATCCTGACCGAGATGGGAACAAATGGTGTGAAGATCAATTATGTTCTCATCGGATAGGAATCAATGTAAACCTGAAAGAATTTCCGGAAGAGATGCAGGCAAAGCGACTTCACTGATTCTGGAGGGCGGTCATGAATATGACAGAAATCAGGTGATTGCACTGGTGATGAAATATTTCGAGATCAACTATGAGAAATTTATCCAGACCTGTGATTTTACTCATCTGCTGGATGATTACCACAGAATCCTTGCAAATCTGAACCAGCCGGTCAGAGTGATCGATGGTGACAGAAGTTTCGAAGGAATCTGCAGGGGGATTGATGAAAAAGGTGAACTGCTTGTGGAAAGGCAGAATAAAGAAGTTGTGAAAGTCAGCGCAGGAGAGGTTTCAGTGCGTGGGCTTTACAGCTATGTATAAAGATTCTGAATAATTTCGAAAGAGGGAAACAGTAATTTATGTATCAGGACAACATTACTCTCTGCGGCGCAAGCGCCTATGAGAAGAAATTTTATTTTAATCAGGATTTCAATGCACTTCCGGATCATGTGAAGAAAGAACTTCAGATCATGTGTGTTCTTTACACAGAGGATGTAGGAGGAATCCTGACTCTGGAATTTGACGAAAACGGCAGACTTCAGTTTAAAACAGAAGCTCTGGAAGCAGATGCCCGCTACGATGAGATCGGAAGCGGACTGAAGATCAAACAGCTTCAGCAGGACAAGAAAGAACTTCTGGAATCTCTGGAAATGTATTATAAAGTATTCTTTCTCGGAGACATCCCGGAAGAAGAATTGAAGAAACATCGGGCAGTGAGGACTGAATCCATGCAGACAAGGAATGAGCCGGTACGGGCAAGAGAACCATTCATGGAGATGCAGTGGAAAATAGGAAACGTACAGATTGATAATCCGTTTGTTCTTGCACCAATGGCAGGTGTCACAGACCTGCCATTTCGAACGCTCTGTAAAGAGCAGGGGGCCGGACTGATCTGTATGGAAATGATCAGTGCAAAAGCGATTTCTTTTCACAATAAGAACACCATTGCCCTGATGGAGATTGATCCATGTGAACACCCGGTTTCCATGCAGCTTTTTGGCAGTGAACCGGATCTTATGGCAGAGGTTGCGAAATCCATTGAGGACAGAGATTTCGATATCCTGGACATCAATATGGGATGCCCTGTGCCGAAGGTTGTCAATAACGGTGAGGGATCTGCATTATTGAAGAACCCGAATCTGATTGAAGAGATCGTTCGAAAAGTATCATCTGCAATCAGTAAACCGTTGACTGTCAAGGTGCGAATCGGATTTGAGAATGAACCGGTAGATATTGTTGAAATCGCGAAACGTATTGAGGATGCGGGAGCAGCAGCACTTGCAGTGCATGGGCGCACCAGACAGCAGTACTATTCCGGCACTGCAGACTGGGATACGATCCGCAGGGTAAAAGAAGCGATTACCATTCCTGTAATTGGAAACGGAGATGTAGATTCTCCGCTGAAAGCAGAAGCACTGGTAAAACAGACCGGATGTGATGCTGTTATGGTGGGACGTGCAGTAAGGGGAAATCCCTGGTTGTTCCGCGAACTGAACCATTATTTCCGGACAGGAGAACTGTTGGAACGCCCGTCTGTAGAGGAAATACGTGAAATGATCCTGCGTCATGCCAGAAAACAGATTGAATTAAAAGGGGAATTCGTAGGAATCCGTGAGATGCGTAAACACGTTGCCTGGTATACTGCAGGCATGCGTCACAGCGCAGGGCTCAGAAGAGAGTCAAACACCATAGAAAGTTATGAAGCTCTGGAGGCGCTTTTATCAAGATTAGCATAAAAGTTAAAACCATGTGAAATGAGAAATATAAACAATAGCAAAGGCGCTCGGAATGCTTGACAATCCGGGTGCTTTTTTGTATAATACAGAAATTGTGAATATCCTAGAATAAGTCTGCCCTTTTTCAGGTATGATGTATCAGGAAGCACATAAATCCATGTAGTGATCCGGGGCGAAAAGAAACGCAGAAGACTATACCGGATGTTGAAAGGGAGTAAGGTTATTATGGAAGAAAAGAAAAACTTACTAACTTATGCAGGACTTAAAAAATTAGAAGAAGAGCTGCATGATTTAAAGGTAGTAAAGAGAAAAGAAGTAGCAGAGAAAATTAAGGAAGCCAGAGAACAGGGCGACTTATCTGAGAATGCGGAATACGATGCAGCGAAAGACGAACAGAGAGACATTGAAGCACGTATCGAAGAAATCGAGAAGATCTTAAAGAATGCTGAAGTTGTTGTAGAGGACGAAGTAGATCTGGACAAGATCAGCGTTGGATGTAAGGTTAAAGTACACGATTTTGAATTCGAAGAAGACATCGAGCTGAAGATCGTAGGTTCCACAGAGGCTAACAGCCTTGAAGGCAAAATCTCCAACGAATCTCCCGTAGGAAAAGCACTTATCGGTGCGCATACAGGTGATGTAGTAGAAGTAGAGATGCCGGCAGGAATCATGAAATACAAAGTTCTGGAGATCCAGAGAAACGTATAAGAGACAGATGACTGAGGTGCGCGTAGAGATTTATCATGCAAAGGCATAACGCGCACCTTTCTCTGACTATATAAGCAGATAATAAGAAGACAATAAGAAGTTTGTTATTTCTTATTTTTGTCTGTATATCTGATAAATTGATATTTGAAAATACAGGATTCTGTTGAATGGAATCTTCTGTTACATCTGATATCACATGGAAATGTAGAACAAATAATAATTATACAAGTATATAAGGAGGAACCAAGGTGGCACAGCAGAAGCAGGAACAGGATTTAAACCAGTTACTGAAGGTACGTCGCGATAAACTGGCAGATCTTCAGGCTAATGGAAAAGACCCATTTCAGATCACAAAGTTTAATCAGACTCATCACTCAATGGAAGTGAAGAGTCTTTATGAAGCACATGAGGCAGAACTTCTCAAAGATCGTGCAGAAGTAGATGTAACAGGTCTTGATGAAGAACAGGCAAAGGAAGCTGTTAAGAAAGATTACGAAGAGAGAAGAGAAATCATGGACGCAAGCCCGATCCACGTAGCGATCGCAGGCCGTATGATGTTCAAGAGAGTTATGGGTAAGGCTTCTTTCTGCAATATCCAGGATTTACAGGGAAATATTCAGGTATATGTAGCAAGAGATGCGATCGGAGCAGATTCTTATGCAGATTTTAAGAAATCCGATATCGGTGATATCTTCGGACTGGAAGGTTTTGCATTCAGAACAAGAACAGGTGAGATTTCTATCCATGCAGAAAGCATGACTCTTCTTTCCAAGAGCTTACAGATTCTTCCTGAGAAATTCCATGGACTGACAGATACAGATATGCGTTATCGTCAGAGATATGTAGACCTTATCATGAATCAGGACAGCAAGAACGTATTTATCAAACGTTCCCAGATTCTGAAAGAAATCCGTAACTTCCTTGCAGACCGTGACTTCATGGAAGTGGAAACTCCGATGCTGGTTGCAAATGCAGGCGGTGCTGCAGCAAGACCGTTTGAAACTCATTATAATGCACTGAACGAAGATGTTAAGCTTCGTATTTCTCTTGAGCTTTATCTGAAGAGACTGATTGTTGGTGGTCTTGAGAGAGTTTATGAGATCGGACGTGTATTCCGTAATGAAGGTGTAGATACCCGTCATAATCCGGAGTTTACTCTGATGGAGCTTTATCAGGCATATACAGATTATGAAGGCATGATGGAACTGACTGAGTCTATGTTCCGTTATCTGGCAGAGAAGGTTTGTGGTTCTGCGAAGATTTCCTACAATGGTATCGAGATCGACCTCAGTCAAACCTTTTGAACGTCTGACCATGAATGATGCGATCAAGAAATATGCAGGAATTGACTTTGATGAAGTTGCAGATGATGAAGCAGCTAAGAAGCTTGCAGATGAGCATCATATTGAATATGAAGAACGTCATAAGAAGGGTGATATCATCAACCTGTTCTTCGAGGAATACTGTGAAAAAGAACTGATCCAGCCAACATTTATCATGGATCATCCGATCGAGATTTCTCCGCTGACAAAGAAGAAACCTTCTGATCCGAATAAGGTAGAGCGTTTCGAGCTGTTCATTAATACATGGGAAATGTGTAACGCATATTCCGAGCTCAATGACCCGATTGACCAGAGAGAGCGTTTCAAAGCACAGGATGCTCTTGCTGACGCAGGAGATGAGGAAGCGAACCACACAGATGAAGACTTCCTGAATGCACTGGAGATCGGTATGCCGCCTACAGGTGGTATCGGATACGGAATCGATCGTCTGGTTATGCTGCTTACAGACAGCCAGGCAATCCGTGACGTACTGCTGTTCCCGACAATGAAGTCACAGGGTGCTGCTAAGAACGAAGCAAACAATGCAGCACAGGAAACAAAGCCAGTTGAGAAGATTGATTTTTCCAAAGTAAAAGTTGAGCCATTATTCGAAGAAATGGTTGATTTTGATACTTTCAGCAAGTCAGATTTCAGAGCTGTAAAGGTAAAAGCATGTGAAGCAGTTAAGAAATCCAAGAAGCTGTTACAGTTCACTCTGGACGATGGAACAGGCACAGATCGTACCATTTTAAGCGGTATTCACGCTTATTATGAGCCAGAAGAATTGGTTGGAAAAACACTGATCGCTATCACAAACCTGCCACCAAGAGCTATGATGGGAATTGATTCTTGTGGAATGTTACTTAGTGCAATCCATGAGGAAGAGGGCGAAGAAAAACTTCATCTTCTGATGGTTGATGACCATATCCCGGCTGGTGCAAAGTTGTACTAAAAATCAAAAAATGTGTTTGTAAAAGTTGCATACTACAACAGAAGTACAACAAATTTTTGTTGTATAATACGTGATAACACTTGATATTACGTTGTTGTGCTTATGAATTGAGCTTTATAAATGTATCGCAAGGACATTTTCCTAAGAGAAATTTTAGGGAAGTGTCCTTTTTTTGTTGTAGTCGAAATCCAAATTAAAGTAAAAAATAACAGTTTAAAGGAGAAGAAGCAATGACAAACACAGCGTTAAGAGCAGGGAATAGCAATTCTCGCACAATTACTTTCAAAAGCAAGGAACACGAAAAATTTTATATGGAATATCTGAAAAAATGCAGATATCAGGATGTCTACCATCAGGCTCTGGTTTATTGCCTGGGTATCGACAGAGACACAAGAGAAAATGTGAATAAAATCTATAATTTTAAAACTGGATGTGTAAAAACGGAATCCCTGCAGGAAGGTTGGCAGACCAGTGGAAGTTTACGGATCGTCCGCATGGCATTTAATCTTTACTGCAATGGGACCCCAAGTGTCGGAGATTATGAAGTAGAGGAAGATCAGTTAAAAGAGTGTCAGTATTATACCGTAGAAGATCTGTTTTGCTGCGGATATGCCCGGTATTTTTGGGAAGCCATTAAAATCCGTTATCCAGAGTATTGTTTTTACAAAGACTGGGAGGATATGTATGCTGAAAATTAGATTACAGGGTACTTTAAAGGATATTCAATGGTTCCGTCGTATTTTGGAAAAGCATAAAGAATTGGATGTTCTGGAAGTATCGGATGCTTATGCAAATAAAGGAACAAGCAAATATTTTCGTGTTTATGTTGAAGTAGAAGAAAAAGAGTAAATCGGAGGAAAGTATATATGTGTAAGGTAATTGCTATTGCAAATCAGAAAGGCGGAGTAGCCAAAACAACGACAACAATCAATCTGGGAGCCGGACTGGTGAAGTCAGGGAAAAAAGTAGTCCTGGTAGATGCTGATCCACAGGGGCATTTGACAATGGGATTGGGATTTCCCAAAAATCTCAAGGTAACATTAAAGAGTATGATAGAAAATATTATCATGGGACTGGAATTTGATCCGAAAGAAGCAATTCTGCACCATGAAGAGGGTGTTGACCTGATTCCGTCCAATAAATTGCTTGCCGGAATGGATATGTCTTTATTTACAGTAGAGGACAGAGAAAAGGTATTGAAAGAGTATCTGGAACTGCTGAAGGATGAGTATGATTATATTCTGATTGACTGTATGCCATCACTGGGAATGCTGACGATCAATGCTTTAAGTGCAGCGGACAGTGTTCTGATTCCGGTGCAGCCACAATATTATGCGGCAGATGGACTCATGGAATTATTGAAGATGGTAAAGGGAATCCATCAGAGATTCAATCCGGATTTACAGATAGAAGGCATTTTATTCACAATGGATAATTGCCGTTACAATAATGCGAAGAGAAACAAACAGGCGATTAAAACTACATATGGAAATGACATTAAGATTTTTGAGCAGACGATTCCGAGAACAGAAAGCCTTGCAGAAACAGCATCGGAGGGTGTAAGTATCTTTGCTTATGATGGAAAAAGCAAAGGGGCAGACAGTTATCTGGAACTGGTTCAGGAGGTGTTGAAACATGCGTAGACCGAAAAAAGATATTCAGCTCACCTCTTATGATGAATTACTGGGATTAGAGGAAACACCGGAAAAGAGTATGAACCAGGTTGTGGAAATAGATCTGGCAAAGCTCTATCCCTTTAAAAATCATCCGTTCCATGTAAACGATGATGAAAAAATGGCGGAAACCGTAGAGAGTATTAAAACTTATGGTGTGTTGACTCCTGCACTGGTAAGACCTCGATCCGAGGGTGGATACGAGATGATTTCCGGTCACAGAAGAAAAAGAGGCTGTGAACTGTGCGGAAAGACGACCATGCCAGCTCTTGTCCGAAATTATACGGATGATGAAGCAGTCATTATTATGGTTGATTCCAATATTCAGCGTGAAAACCTACTGCCAAGTGAGAAAGCTCATGCCTATAAGATGAAATATGATGCAATGAAGCATCAGGGAAGTAAAGGCGAAAAATATACAGCAGATATGGTTGGGGAAGCTGCCGGGGACAGTGGGAGAACCGTACAGAGATATATCCGTCTGGCATCATTATCCGATGCTCTGCTGGAATATGTGGACAATAATAAAATTCCTATGATTGTGGGAGAAAAGCTGTCTTATCTGAAACCAGAGGAACAGGAGTGGCTTCTGGAAGTGATTGCCAACAGCAGCATCTTTCCGACAAAGCAACAGGCAGAACAGTTAAAAGAATGCAGTGCAAACGGAAAATTAAACCAGAGTTATATCTATGCTGTTTTATTAAAAAAGGAAAGCAGTAAGATCAATGTGACGCTTCCGGCAAAGAAAATCGGCAATTATTTTCCGGAGACATATTCTAAAGAACAGATAGAAGAAGTCATTTTCATGCTTTTGGATAAATGGAAAGAAAACAAAGAAGGAGTAGCAGATGCAGAAGATACAGTTTGATTATTTTACGGGGATGGAAGCGGAACAATACAGCTTTTATCGTGTCCCTAAAGTGCTGTTTACAGAACCATGCTTTAAAACTCTTTCTTGTGAAGCAAAGGTATTATACGGTCTGATGCTGGACCGTATGAGCCTGAGCATTAAGAACAGATGGCTGGATTCAGAGGACAGAGTATACATTATTTTCACTGTGGAAGAAATTGCAGAGTTGATGAACTGCGGAACTCAAAAGGCAGTGAAACTGGTAAAAGAGCTGGACAGCAGTAATGGGATTGGATTGATAGAGAAGAAACGTCTGGGACTGGGAAAACCGAATGTTATTTATGTGAAAAATTTTATGATCAGAGAGGTTCCAGACCAAAAGCCAACAGAGAGCTGTGCAGATTTGCAATCTGAGCAGGAAGAACATAAAAAAATTGCAGATTTGCAATCAAGACAGAAAAGACATATAGAATGTGCAAATTTGCAACAAGAAGCAGAAAACAAGGGAAAAACAGGCATTTCTCTGAATTGTGAAAATCATCATTCAGGAGTAGTGAAAACCACAATTCAGGATTATGGGGAATCACAATTCCAGAATAGTGAAAATCACAATTCAAGAATGGTGGAAACCACAAATCCAGAATTTCCAGAATCACAATTCCAAAATAGTGAAAATCATCATTCCAGAATAGTGGAAATCACAAATCCAGAATGCCCGAAATCACAATCTAATAATACTGATATTAACAAGACTGATATTAGTGAAACTGAGATAAATCAATCTTATCCAATCATATCAGGTAATCCCCAAAAGAAAAAAGATGTGATGGAGAAGATGAGAGCATATTGTGAGGTGATTCATGAAAACATAGATTATCAATATCATGCCAAGGAAGATGTAGATGAACTGGTGGAGTTGATGATCGAAGTTATGATGATGCCGGAGGACAGTATGATTCGCATTGCGGGAGTAGAAAAACCAGTTGCTTTGGTAAAAAACAGGTTTATGAAATTGAACTATTCGCATATCGAATATGTGCTGTTCTGTCTGAATCGGAATACGACCAAGATTGGGAATATTAAAGCGTATCTTCTGACCGCCCTGTATAATGCCCCGGCAACGATAAACAGTTATTATCAGGCAGAAGTTAATCACGATATGTATGGAGGATAAAGGAACATGAAGAAGATGATTAAAAAAGTGATAGCACCAGTGCTGGTGATTACGGTACTGTTTGCAGTATTAAGACCGTTTTGTATCCAGGATGGGAAGTGCAATTATTTCTTGCTGTTACTTCTGATGGGGATACCGTTTGGAATCGGAAAAATGTGTGTCTGGATGGTTCCAAGAGGTTTTGACCTCGGAGGCACGCTGGCAGTATGGATGATGAATTTTCTGATTGGAGGATTGATCGGAAGCATCGTTCTTCTGGCAATGATTGGACAGGCGATCATTTATCTCTGCGTTTTTCTGATTACAGTTCTTACAGGGATACATAAAATACCGAGAATAAAATGAAATAGATTTTTTGAAAAGCAGCTAAGACAAAAATTAGCTGCTTTTTTTCGGGAAACTTTGCGACACAATGGCGTAAAAGTTGGGACAAATTGCAGGAAAGGAGACACCGTATTGAGCAATCGTACAATTTTCCCACAGAACTTATTGAATTGGGAGAACGGATCAGAAAACGCAGGCAGGAAATGAAGTTGTCACAGGAATCTTTTGCGGAAAAAGCAGGTATCAGTGTCAATACGGTCAGCAGGATAGAAGGAGGGCAAACGGCAATGTCTGTTGAGATTTTCAGGAAGATGATTGAGATCCTGGAAACAGATGCCAATATCCTGATGGGAAAAGAGGGGGACGATGCAGAAAAAAGAAGCAGTTTGAGGAAGTATTTTATCGTATTCAGAAGATGGAATGGAAAGAGCAGAAAATTATTATGCAGACAATAGATTCGCTGATAGACAGTTTTAATGAGTACAGGTGAAATTTCACCATATATGGGGTGTAAAACAAAAAAACTCCCCATATATGCTAAGGATAATAGTTTTTTGTGCTGTTAAAATAGCAAACAGAGAGAAAGAGACAGAAACAAGGAAGGGAGACAGGATTGATGACCAGACAAGAAAATTTAATCTATCGGAAGCAGTGTCCCTATGATGCAATGGGAGACTATTCTGTTTTGATGGAAAATGAAAAGAACATAAAAACGGAAAGAAATGCAAAGAAGTCTGACCGGGACATCAGACGGAAAATAAAATAGAGGATGCTGTAAATTAGCAGAAAGGGCAGTAAGGAAGTTTCAGGCTCTCGTTAAAAAAAACGGGTGTGCCGGAAGCTGTTTTTTACTGCCCTTTTTGTCAGTTGATCAGTAAGAATCCTATCCTTTCTGCCGATGGACACCTGTTGCCAGCAGGCAGAAAGGTGGTAATTATGCTGACATTGCAGGAATTGAAACAGGTTGTAAGTAACAGGGAAGAAAGAAGAAAGGTTCCGTCCGCTAAATATTTAAGAGAAAATGAGGTAGCAGTTGCGAAGCAGAGGTTGATGGATTGTGCGGAAATTATCGCATATCAGACCGGATATGTTCTCTATTGTGTGGGGGACTATGCAACGGTTTTTCCGCTATTTACCTGTCGAGATTATGTGTATGAAGCAGAAAGAAAAATAGCAGTTGTTGAGGAGAATTTTTTTGATGATCAACCCTGGTATGTAAGGCTGATATTAGAAGGCGAAGACCGGCTGTGGAGAAACAGGGAAACACGAGAACATAATAATTGCATTTCGTATAGCTGTATTTCCGAAGAATGGTGTGAATTGGCAGATAAAGGACAATGTCTGCTTGAAAGAATCATTGCAGAGGAAACAGTCAGGGAGTTGATGAATCTGCTGACAGAGCGACAGAGACAGATGATCCATCGTATTTATTTTCAGCAGAAAACACAAAAAGAAGTCTCGCATGAACTGGGTATTACAGTTCCGGCAGTATCAAAGTGTATTTCACAGGCAATGCAGAAAATGCGGAATAATTCGGATGACTCTGCCAGAGCATTGGAAAAAGGAGACTGGAAGTATGCCTGGTAAAAAGACCAAAAGAAAGACAACGCTATATGTTGCGTATAAATGATACATTTGTGGAAGTTACCAGGGCAGTATATCTGGCCTGGTATCAGGCTGGAAGAAAAGAGCGATATCAGGTTGAGAAAATGCAGAGGCATGGGGTATGCAGCATGGAGGAATTACAGGAAAAAGGCTATGACTGCTCTTTTTCGGTAGTATCACCGGAAGAAATCGTTATCAGATTGTCAGAAATACAGGAACTGGAAAAAGCTCTGGGATATTTGACTAAAGAGGATGCGGAACTGATAACGCTATTGTTTTTTGAAGAATTTACAGTAAAAGAAACAGCACAGTATTTTGGGTGCTGCCCAAAGACGATTAGAAACCGGAGGAAGAAAGTATTGGAGAAATTAAAAGAACAACTGGAAAACACATAAAACAATGTTGAAATAAAAATATCTAAAAAATTTTTCAAACAGGTTAATTTTTGCCCTTTCACACATGCGGTTAGTGAAGGGGCAAATGTCTATTTGCAATTCAAGAAGATAAAACCCCTTAAAAATTGCACCTTGACAATTTCATACCAGCAGCGAGAGGATACCCGGAATTTTTCAGCTACGCATTTTTGCGGCGGGAATCCGGTGAAAACGTGAAGGGATACAGATGGGAGGCACCCTTTGCAGGAACGATTACGAATTACCTCTTGCGGCTTAATGCTTGATCCTGAACTTTACCTGAGTGTCATTCCTGTTTTACAGGATGACAGCAGATACCATGTGGTGGTGTTTCAAAAAAGGCACTGCCATATGAATGTGCTGTTATCAGAGTTATTTCTGTATCAGCAATAAGATGTGGGAGGTGGTTCCAATGATTGAATAATGTAGGTGTGAGCCTGCATGAAAACAGAGCAGATAATAGAAGAAAGAGAGGATTCAGTCAAAATGAAAATGAGATTCAAAAGATTCTTGTCCGGATTTATGGCAGTCGCAACACTGGCTTCTGTCATTATTCAGCCAGTAGCAGTTTCGGCTTCTGAATTAGAACCGGAAGAAATACCATTTGAACAACAGTATGCAGAATTAAAAGACGTTCAAGATTCCCTTGATTCGGATGAAATCGTAAAGGCAAATGATATTGAACTTTCTTACGGGCAGGAATTTGATGTAGAAGTTGATCTGTCTGGAATCGAAGGTGTAGATGAAAGCAAAATCAAGATTTTATTTCATGAAGCAAAGAATGAAACTGGTACAGATTTTGACACACATACACCGGATACTTACAAGGCTGTCTATGCAGTAGAACCAGTCAGCGGTCATCCTGCTTATAGAATCAGCAGAAATATTACAGTGAAAGAACCGGAAACAGAAGTGCAGTCAGAGCGTTCTTCGGACAGTACAGTGAATGTTGAGGATGATACTGGGGATACGGAGCAGAGCGAGGAGGATTCGGAGTCGCACCGGGAAACACAAAATTCTGAAAGCACAGCAGATTTGGAATCTGAATTAACCGTTTCAGAAGTACTGGAACAGGCAGAGAGTAATGGCATTGATCTGTATGCAATGGAAGCCGGAGAAACAGTAACCTTTATGGCTGCGGCAGGCAATGCCAGAAGTTCACAGCAGGTTTCTGTGACCAGAGGAGCAGAATACCGATATGCAGATTACGGATATGGAACATATCTGACTTACCAGTATACTGTAAAATTTGGAAATGTATCTGCCACAGCATATTGTGTGCAGCCATCTAAACCAGGGCCTGGAAGTGGAACCTATACGATCAATAAAGTTGGTGATGGGAAAGCACTTGCGAAAGTGTGCTATTACGGTACAAAGGCTTCCGGTGATGATGGATTTTTTACAGAGGAAAACGGATACGGCAATTTAAGTGCAGGAGCCAGATTTATTCTGGTACACCTGGCAGCATCTTATGCAAATGGAAGTGGGGATGCTTTTTCAGGTGCAAACAGTACAGCACAGAATCTGGCAATGAAACTCTATAATTACTGTATTTCACAGCCGGAAATTCCAGATGTGGCAATGTCCTTTTCGGTATGCAGATGTAAAAGCCTATGTGGATGGCAACAGTCAGAGAACAAAGGATATTACATTTAATGCGGATGCGTTACAGACCATTACCATGAAACTTCCGGCAGGTGTACAGCTTCATAACCTGACAACAGGTAAAACAAGTAAAGCCGGAGAAAGTGTGGAAATTTGTGGTGGTACAAAGTTTTATCTGTCTGCACCATTAACACAGGTGAGTGATGTGGCAGGAAGCTGGTCTGCAACCATGAAAGGAAGCATTACCAAAGATTATTCAGCTTATAAGATTTCAACAGGTTCCGGAAACCAGGATCTGGCTCTGGTATTTGGTGAAGGCGTTGATGATGAGAAATATGTAGATTTTAAAGTATCCTGGGTACAGCAGGCAAGTGTTAAGGTGATTAAGAAAGATGCCAAGTCAGACGCAAAGTTGTCTGGTGCTGTGTTTGGATTATACAGTGATGTAGAATGCAAAAAACTGATCACACAGTTACCTGCGACGGATGAAAACGGTGAAGCGTCCGTACAGATCACTAAGACACAGGATACTGTATATCTGAAAGAGATTACAGCTCCAAGCGGATACCGTATCAATGCAACAGCTTACAATGTGAAACTGGAAGTCAGCAAGACCACAACCGTTACCGTTCCAGATGAAGAACAGATGGGACAGCTTACCGTTATAAAGAAGGTGAGGTTCTGGTTGGTGCAGATGTAACAGAAAATGGAACAACATTTAAGTATGAGAAACGCAGACAGAGTGGTGCTGTTTATGATGTGTATGCTGGAGCAGATATTAAACTGCTTATGGTACAAAAGTTTACAGTAAGGGTGATCTGGTAAAAGAGAATCTGACAACAGATACAAACGGAGCTACCGTTCTTAAAAATCTGTGTCTTGGTACATATATCGTAAAAGAGAAACAGGCTCCGACAGGATTCTATAATGCCGGAGAGGAAAAGACAGTAACATTATCCTATGCAGGACAGAATGTGGATGTTGTTTTCACTGAGACAACCTTTACTAATGACA
>ENA-OQNL01000043-OQNL01000043.1-human-gut-metagenome-genome-assembly--contig:-NODE-43-length-17792-cov-2.668780_pt1 | contig 17792 bp, 18 predicted proteins | sample MGYA00242631_ERZ504884 | MGnify/ENA primary metagenome ERZ504884 (study PRJEB26092, sample SAMD00036395) | human gut metagenome | host: Homo sapiens | study: EMG produced TPA metagenomics assembly of...
CGGACGAGATGCTTGGAAATCAGCGACGGGAGATGCGGAGACCAGCGGGTACACGCCTTCGTACATGGCGTTGGCCTTCAGGGCCTTCATGCAGTATTCGTTGCGAATTCATCACGGGCATCGACCACGTAGGCTTCGACCGCACCGCATGCCAGCGCGTCGCTGCTTTGATGGTTTCGAGGCTTTCGCCGCCCTGGCCGACGTCGAGGGACACGGCCACAACATCCTTGCCGGTGCGTTCCTTCAGATACGAAATGGCGACGGAGGTGTCAAGACCACCGGAGTACGCCAGGACGAGACGATTCTGATCGCTCATGGTTTCCCTTTCTAACATCCAACGTTATTCATCAGTATATGCACAGCTCTGTATATTTATGCATATTTGGTGCGTCGTGTCCGCTATATGGCTATTCACGCTTTGGAAGCGACATCAAGCAGCCATTGCGCACGCCGTTTGGCGACATCATCCTCGGAGCAGATAACCATGACCGTGTCATCTCCGGCGATGGTGCCAAGCACGCCTTCGATGGGCTGCTTATCGATGACGCTGGCCACATATTGCGCGGCGCCGGATGGCGTGTGCACGACCACGAGATTACGTGCCGCGGCCACGGATGTGACCAGTCCGGACAGTACCCGGCTAATCTGCTGCTCGGTTTTGGCGTCCGGGTTAGAAGCCGGATGTTCATCAATGTTCTGTTTGCCGACGGCGTAGGCCACGGTTCCGTCGGCAAGACGGGTCTTCGTGGCGTGAATCTCATCGAGATCACGGCTCAGCGTGGCCTGCGTCACCTCGATGCCCTGGTCGGCGAGAATCTGCGACAGTTGCGATTGCGAGGTGACGATGCGCGTCAGCAGCGCCTGCTCAATGGCGCTCAGTCGAGCGGTTCGTGTGGCAGGACGCTGCAACGCGGGAGTGTGGTCAGTCATCAGACCAGCAGGCTTTCATCGCCACGGGCCTTGCCGGCCAACCAGGTCAGCAACGCCTTCTGGGCGTGCAGACGGTTGCCTGCCTCATCCCAAACCACGGACTGAGGACCATCGATAACCTCGGCGGTGACCTCCTTGCCGCGATATGCAGGCAGGCAGTGCTGGAAGATGGCGTCGTCCTTGGCCTTGGCCATGAGTTCGGCGTTCACCTGGTAATCCCAGAACGGCTTGGAACGGACAGCGTATTCCGCTTCCTCGCCCATGGAGACCCACGTGTCGGTGAAGACGCAATCGGCTCCGGCAACAGCCTCATTCGGATCAGTAGTGACGAGGATGGAGCCGCCGGTCTCAGAGGCAATCGCTTCGGCATCGGCAACGATCTGCGGATCCGGCAGGTATCCGTACGGTCCTGCCACACGCACGTTCATGCCCGCCACAGCGCCGCCGAGCAGGTAGGAGTTGGACATGTTGTTGGCCGCGTCGCCAAGATAGGCGATGGTCTGGTTCTTGAGGTTAGTCTACACCGCCGCGATGTTCCGCGATGGTACTGGAAGTCAGCAAGAATCTGGCACGGATGGAATTCGTCGGTCAGTGCGTTCACCACCGGATGGGTGGAGTACTTTGGCCATTTCCTCAACACGGTCCTGACCAAAGGTGCGCCACACCACGCCGTAGGCCATACGGTCAAGCACGCGAGCCGTGTCGGCCACCGGTTCGCCACGGCCCAGCTGGGAGCCGGACTTGTCAATGACCAGCGGATAGCCACCGAGTTCGGCCACGCCAATGGAGAAGCTGGAGCGGGTACGGGTACTGGGCTTGTCGAAAATCACGGCGATGCCCTGCGGGCCAGCGAACGGCTGGTGATAGAAACGGTTCTTGTGGAACTTGATGGCCAGTTCCAGCACCTGCTTCTGTTCTTCGTGGTTCAGATCGTCATCGCGCAGCATATGGCGCAGTTCAGGGGTTGCCATTGGTATAGAGGCTCCTTTCAAATTCTTCGGGTTCGTCCGAGATCAGTCGTTAGGCAGGTCGGACGGAATCTTGGCGAGGATGGACACCGCTTGATCGACGTCCTGAGCAGTGATGACCAGCGGCGGGGCGAGACGCAACGCATTCGGAGCAACCGCATTGACGATGAGACCGTGTTCCAAAGCCCAGTTCATGGCCGCATGCGAGCAGGGGTGGGCAAGTTCGATGGCGTCGAGCAGGCCACGGCCACGCACGGAGACGAACAGCGGATTGCCGCAGGAGGCGATACCGTCGCGCAGCTGCTTGCCGCGTTCTTCGGCGTTGTCCACGAGGTTGTCCTCTTCGATGACTCCCAGCGTTGCCAATGCCGCCGAAGCGCCCAATGGATTGCCTGCGAAAGTGGAGCCGTGGAACCCGGGGTGAACAGCGCGGACAGTTCGGCGCCGAAGGAAATCATGCCGCCCATCGGGAAACCACCGCCAACGCCCTTGGCGAAAGTAACGATGTCCGGGGTCACACCGCCGGAAAGATCCTCACGCTGGAAGGCGAACCATGCTCCGGTGCGTCCGATGCCGGTCTGCACTTCGTCGATGATGAGGAGCGCCTTATGCTCGTCGCATAGTTTGCGGGCGGCCTTCACATAGTCCGCTCCGAGCGGCATCACACCGGCCTCGCCCTGGATAAGCTCCATGATGACGGCCGCAACCGGCCCTTTGCCGTACTTGCCTTGGCCGGTTTCGGCGAAAGCGTCGTGCAAGGCTTCGACGTTGCCGGCTTCGACGAATTCGATGTTCGGTACCAGCGGCTCAAATTTCTCACGGATGGCGGGCTTCCACGTTGCGGACAGCGCGCCCATGGTGCGGCCGTGGAAGCCGTGGGTCATGGAGATGATGCGTGCCGGTTTGCCGCCGATCTCAGGCAACGCGCCCGGCAGGGTGCGCCCGTAGAGCTTGGCGAGCTTCAGCGCCGCCTCGTTACCTTCCGCGCCGGAATTGCCGAAGTAGACGCGGGAACCTTCCGGAGCGCCCGCGAGCTTGACGAGTTTGGCGGCGAGCTTGATCTGCGGTTCGGTGGCGAAGTAGTTGCTCACATGCGCGGCCTTGGCGGCCTGTTCGCTGACGGCCTTCACCCACTTCGGATGGGCGTATCCGAGCGCGTTGACGGCGATGCCTGCAAGGAAATCGAGATATTCATTGCCGTCGACATCCCAGATGTGGGCGCCCTCACCGTGGTCCATCACGCGCAGGGGCGTGCCAAACACGTTCATATGCACCTGGGAGTACTCTCCCAGCCACTTGGCATCTTCAGTGCCGAGTGTTTCCAGTTGTTCAGTTGCCATAGGAACTCCTCATTTCAATACCGTCCTCGGGCACGACCATGGTGCCGATGCCGTCGGTGGTGAAGATCTCGTTCAGGATGGAATGCGGTTTGCGACCGTCGATAATATGGGCCCGCGGAACGCCTCCGTCGATGGCGCGCACGCAGGCTTCCATCTTCGGACGCATGCCGCTTTCCAGGTCGGGGAGCACATCGCGCAGATTCTCCACGCCGATGCGGCCAATCAGGGAGTCACGGTCCGGCCAATCGGCATACAGACCGTCGACGTCGGTCAACACGACCAGCTTGCTGGCTCCAAGGGCCGCGGCAAGGGCGGCCGCGGCGGAGTCGGCGTTCACGTTGAGCACTTCAGTGGCATCGTCTTCATTCGGAGCCACGGAGGAAACCACCGGAATACGTCCGGCGTTGATTAGATCCTCCACGGCGGACGCGTCGACGCTCACCACGTCGCCGACCAAGCCGATATCGGTGGGCTTGCCGTCAATGACCGGTTTGCGCTGCATGGCCGAGAACAGGGCGCCGTCCTCGCCGGACAGGCCGACCGCGAATGGACCGTGCGCGTTGATCAGGCCAACGAGTTCACGGGACACCTTGCCGGTCAGCACCATGCGGACCACATCCATGGCTTCCGGAGTGGTGACACGCAATCCGCCCTTGAATTCGGACTTGATACCCAGGGCCTTAAGCATTTGGGATATCTGCGGACCGCCACCGTGCACCACGACCGGGTGCAGTCCCACCTGGCGCAGGAACACCATGTCTTCGGCGAAGCAGGCTTTCAGATGATCGTCGATCATCGCGTTGCCGCCATATTTGATGACGATGCGTTGTCCGGCGAATTCCTCCAGCCACGGCAGCGCTTCGATAAGCACTTCCGCCTTCTGGTCGGCGCGCAGGTCGGTGTGCACGTCGAAGTGGAATCCAGGTCCTTTGAGTTCTTTGGCCATTCCTATTCGATCAGCTTTCGTAGTCAGCGTTGATGTGTACGTATTCGTGGGTCAGATCGTCGGTCCAGACGGTCGCTTCCGCTTCTCCGGCGTTCAGGTCGATGTCGATGTGCACCTCGCGTGGGGTCATGTCCACTTCGGAGCGGTCGCGTCCGGCTCCGCCGTTTTCGCAGATGCGTACGCCGTTGACGTCCACCGTGACCTTTTCGGAATCGTATGGTGCGACGTCGGGCGGCACGGTGCCGAGGGAGCTGACGATGCGGCCCCAGTTCGGATCGTTGCCGGAGATGGCGCATTTGAGCAGATTGGACGCTGCGACCGCGCGGCCGCATGCCAGAGCGGCTTCTTCGGTGGTCGCGCCGGTAACTTTGACACGGATGTCATGGCTTGCGCCTTCGCCGTCGCCGATGATCTGGCGGGCGAGCGAGGCGGTGGCCTTGGCCACAAGCTCGTTGAACTCGTCCGGGTCCGGTTCGATGCCGGACGCGCCGGAAGCCAGCAGCAGCACGGTGTCGTTGGTGGACATGCAGCCGTCCACGTCGATGCGGTTGAACGACATTTCGACTCCGGCGTTCAAGGCGGCTTGAAGCTGTCCGGCGGTCACGACGGCATCGGTGGTGATGACGCACAGCATGGTGGCCAGCTGCGGGGCGATCATGCCGGAACCCTTGACCATGCCACCGATACGGAAGCCGTTGGAACCTTCCAGCTCGACGGTTTTCGGCTTGGTGTCGGTGGTCATGATGGCGTGCGACGCATCGGCTCCGGCTTCGGCGGTATCGGCAAGGGTTTCAAATGCCTTGTCCGCGCCGGACAGCACGTTGTCGAGCGGCAGCAATTCGCCGATGAGACCAGTGGAACATACGGCCACGTCTTCGGCTTTGGCGCCGATGAGGCCGGCGACCTTTTCAGCGGTGGCCTTGGACTGCTCGTATCCTGGCTTGCCGGTGCATGCGTTGGCGCCGCCGGAGTTCAGAATCACGGCCTTCACATGGCCGTCGGATACGATGTTCCTCGACCACTGCACAGGGGCCGCGCAGAAACGGTTCGAGGTGAACACGCCGGCAGCGGCGTCAAGCGGTCCATTGTTGACCACGAGAGCCAGATCCTTCTTGCCTTCGACCGCGGAAATGCCAGCTGCCACGCCAGCTGCGGAAAAACCTTGTGCGAACGTTACGCTCACGGTGCCACTCCAATCTTCGTCAATCCTGCATCCTCAGGAAGTCCCAATGCCACATTCAGCGACTGCACGGCCTGTCCGGCGGTGCCTCGGTTGAGGTTGTCGATGGCCGCGAATGCCAGCAGGCGGCCGGCATGATGGTCGACGACCACTTGAATGTGGGCCGCGTTAGAACCGATGATGTTGGCGGTGGCCGGCATTACGCCTTCAGGCAGCACCACCATGAAATCCTGGCCTTCGTATGCATCCAGCCAGACCTGGCGGATCTCGGCATCCGTCATGCCAAGCGCTTTGTCGGTAAGTTTGGCGGAAACGGTGGCGAGAATGCCGCGCGCCATCGGCGCGAGAATCGGCGTGAAGGCGAGGGTGTAATCGTCCGCCTCCGCAGCACTCTTGCCGGCCGCGTGCGCGAAGTTCTGCAGGATCTCCGGAATGTGGCGGTGCGTACCGCCTACCGAATACGGCAGTGCGGAACCAAACGCCTCAGCCGCAAGCAGATTGGTGCGCTTGAGGTTCTTGCCGGCGCCGGAATAACCGACCACCAAATCAGCCACGATGTCTTTCGATTCGACAAGACCCTGCGCAATGCCCGGTTGCAAAGCCAGCGTGGTCGCAGTGACGTTGCAGCCCGGTCCCGCAATGCGCTTGGTGCCGGGAAGCGCTTCACGCTGACGGCTGTAGGAGCCGTCAGCCGCGACGCCGGTGATGAGTTCCGGCATGCCGTAGGTCCAATGCTGGTAGAAGTCACCGCCGTAGAACGCGTCCCACGCGCTCTTTTCCTCAAGACGGTGGTCTGCGCCCAAATCCACCACCACGGCATTCGGGTCAAGCTGGGAGGCCAATGCTCCGGAAGCGCCATGAGGCAATGCCAGGATGATCACGTCATGGCCGTTGATCACTTCCGGCGTGGTGTCCTCGACCACGAGGTCCGCCAACTGCGGAATGTGCGGCATATGCTTGCCAAGCTTGTCCCCCACCGAAGAATGTCCGGCGACGCAGGTCACTTCGAAATTCGGGTGTGCCGCGAGTATGCGCAGCGCCTCACCACCCGCGTATCCAGTCGCGCCGGCCACGGCTACCGTGTATTTGGCCATGTCACGTCTCTTTTCCTTGACTCGTTGAAACACATTCAGCATACACTTTATGCACTACATTGCATAATTATGCAGTTCAATCGTGTCGGATAGTGATCACCGCCCATAACGGGACCGTTCAGACGAACATAAAAAGATTGGTTTCAGGCGGAAATCGAGCTGGAATCACCACTTTGGCCACTGCCACCGAACATGTACTGCATCATCTGGTTATACAAATCGGCTGTGGAAATGCCGTGAACCGTCATCCAAATCACCGCAATGGTGTACAGCACGTTGATAATCAGCGCTGCCACGCCAAGCGCGTAGCCTTTCATATGCAGTTTTTTGGTACGCCACATGGCGATGGCGCCCATCACCGCAGGGATGACCGGTACCGGCAGGAATAGTGCGAACACGAACGAGATGATCGCATAGCTATCCCAATGGCCGTACAGGGGGTTCTGGCTGGGATCATTCGGGTTGATGGGATATATGCCGGGCTGTTGGTATGGATTCGGCCCATACTGGTTTGGCCCGTATTGATTTGGTCCATACTGATAGCCATTGGGCTGGCCTAATTGCTGCCGTCCCGATGCATCATATGGATTCGCCGGATACCCGTTCTGCATATACGGATTCGTCTGCGGCCGCTGCGCCGTTTGTTGTGCATCGTCCTCCGGCTTGGGCTGGTCGGGAGCCCCATACATGTATGGATTGTAGTTCGCCGGATACTGGTTGGACATCGCGCCATATTCAGGCTGGTTGTACTGTCCGAATTCCGGCTGTGCCGACTGGTCCGACGGCGAAGACGACGAAACCGGAGCAGCCCCGGCCGCCTCCTGCCCTTCGTCGGGGTTGATCGGCTGGTTCTGCTCCGGTTCGTTCATGTCGTCCTCTTTATCTTTTTGGTTACTTCGATGGACTTGACGTGTCAGGCACGCAGTTGCGCGCCCAGCTTCGCGGCCGCATCCACGATGCGCTTGCGAATGGCTTCGCTGTCCTCGGAGGTCAGCGTCTTGTCCTCAGCGCGGAACGTGACGGCGTATGCGAGGGACTTCAATCCCTCACCCAGCTGGTCGCCGGTGTACACGTCGAACAGGTCGATGCTCTCCAAGCTGTTGCCGGCGGCTTCGACGATGGTCTTCTCGAGTTCGGCGGCGGTGACGTCCGTCGACACAGTGAAGGCCAGATCCTGCTTGACCGGCGGGAAGGTGGAAATCGGCTTGGCCTGCACCGGCTTGCCGCTCAAGGTGGCGAACAGCGCGGTCAGGTTCAGTTCGAACGCGGCGGAATGGGCCGGGAAGCCCAACGCCTCGTTGACATGCGGGTGAAGTTCGCCGACCATGCCGACGAACGTGTCACCTGCCATCACACGTGCCGCACGGCCCGGATGCCACTGCGCGGGTACGTCCTCAGCCTTCGGCTGGTCCAACGTGAGCTTTGCACCGATGCGGTCGGAAATACGCTGCACGGCTTCAACTGCGTCGGACCAGTCCACGGCACGGCGATCGCCCATCCAGCCGGAGTCGACGGCGTTGCCGGTCAGAATGCCGGCGACGTGCATCGGCTGGTCCGGCAGGCCTGCGTCAAGCGCGGCCAACTGCTCGTCGGTCGGCTTGACGGCACCCGGCAATGCCGGAATGGCCGGAGCGTTCGGATCCCACAGGTAGACGTGTCCGATTTCGTACAGCGACACGTTTTCCACGCCACGGCGCAGGTTACGCTGCACGGTCTGCGCGAGGGTCGGGATGATGTCGCGACGCAGGAACGGGCGATCGCCGGCCAGTGGGTTGGCAATTTCGACGCTGACCTTCTTGGTGGCGTCGGCGTCAAGTGCGAAGTTCTTGTAGTCTTCGTCGCCCACGAACGGATAGCTCAGGGTCTCCACCATGCCGTATTCGGCGAGTTCGTCGGCCACCTGGCGCTTGCGCAGCTGCTCGGCGGTCAGTCCGACCTTGGCTTCGACCGGTGCCGGCGGCACGGTGACCGGAATCTCATCGTAGCCGACCAGACGGGCCACTTCCTCCACCAGATCGCACGGTTCGTTGAGGTCCGGACGCCAGCTCGGCGGAGTCACGGAGAACTCACCGTTGCCACCGCCGGCCACAGTGCAGCCGATATCGGTGAGAATGTCGCTGATGGTGTTCACGTCAGTGTCCAGTCCCGCCACGCGGGCCACTTCGGACGCCTTGAACAGAATCGGACGACGATTGCAGACAGTGTTGTAATCAGTCGGGTGCTCGCTCGGCTCGCCGTTGCCATACTTGACCAGAAGCTCGGCGGCCATCTGGGCGGCAGCCGGCTGCAGCTGATCATCCACGCCACGCTCGAAACGACGGGACGCTTCGGACGGAATCTTGTGACGACGTGCAGAACGCGCGATCGACACCTGGTCGAAATGAGCGGATTCCAGCAGGATGTTCTTAGTTTCAGCAGTGACCTCGCCATACAGGCCGCCCATCACGCCGGCGATGCCAAGCACACGAGAGCCACGCTCGCCGTTCGGCGAGTCGGTGATCAGCAGGTCTTCGACGCTCAGGTCATGATCCTTGCCGTCCAATGTGGTGAGCTTCTCACCTTCGTTGGCGCGGCGCACGACGATCGGTCCTTCAATCTTGTCCAGATCGTAGGCATGCATCGGCTGGCCAAGATCAAGCATCACGTAATTGGTGACGTCCACCGCCAAAGAGATGGAGCGCATGCCTGCGCGGATTAGGCGGCGGCGCATCCAGTTCGGCGTGTGGCTTGCCGGGTCGAAACCACGCACGGCGCGCGCGTAGTAACGATCGCAGCCGACCACACCGTGAATCGGATTCTTGTCGTCGACGATCACTTCGATGTCGCTCTTGACACCTTCCGGCAGACCCTGAGTGACGGGCGCCTTCTTGCCGAGGGCGGTTGCCGGATCAGTGTAGACGGCGCCAGTGGAATGGTGGTATTCGCGGGCCACGCCACGGTAGGAGAACGCGTAGCCGCGATCCGGAGTGATGTTGATTTCCAGCAGCGGCTGGTCCAGGTGCAGCAGATGCATGGCGTCATCGCCCGGCTGGAGCTTTTCGTATTCCTCCGGGGTGAAGCCGTACTTGCGTAGCAGGATGATGCCGTCGTGGTTATCACCCAGACCAAGCTCGCGCTCGGAGGCGCACATGCCGTTGGAGATGTGGCCGTAGGTCTTGCGCGGTTCGATCTTGAAATCGCCTGGCAGCACGGCGCCCGGCAGGGTCACGACAACCTTCTCGCCGGCTGCCATGTTCGGAGCTCCGCAGATGATGCCGCGTGGCACCTTGTTGCCGTTTTCATCGGTCTCGTTGTATTCGTCGCCGACGTCCACATGACACCAGTTGATGATCTTGCCGTTCTTCTGCGGTTCCGGAGTGGCGTCGACCACATAGCCGACGACAATCGGGCCGGTGACCTGGGAGGTGTGGATCTCTTCCTCTTCGAGGCCGACCTTCACCAGATCCTTGGCAAGCTGTTCATACGTAAGGCCTTCCGGAACCTCGACATGGTCCTTGAGCCAATCAATGTCAACCATTGGCATGGGTCAATCACTCCCCCATCACAAACTGTTCGCTGAATCGCACGTCGCCTTCCACCAGGTCGTGCATGTCGTTGATGTCGCTGCGCAGCAGGAGCGTGCGCTCCATGCCGACGCCGAAGGCGAAACCGGTGTAGACGTCCGGGTCGATGCCGGCGGACTTCAGCACGTTCGGGTTCACCATGCCGCAGCCGCCCCACTCGAGCCAGCCGGGGCCGCCCTTCTTGTCGGGGAACCACAGGTCGAGCTCGGCGCTCGGCTCGGTGAACGGGAAGTAGCTCGGGCGCAGGCGCGTCTTGGCTTCAGGGCCGAACATGGCGACGGCGAGCTTGTCCAGCACGCCCTTCAGGTCGGCCATGGTCAGGTGCTTGTCGACGGCGAGGGCTTCGCACTGGTGGAACACCGGAGTATGGGTGGCGTCCAGCTCATCGGTGCGGAACACGCGGCCCGGGGACGCGATGTACAGCGGCACTCCACGGGTCAGGAGGGCACGGACCTGATCGGAGGAGGTCTGCGTACGCACCACCATGTTGGAGCCGACGAAGCCCGCGGCGTCCTTGGCCTGATTGCCCTTGACGTAGAAGGTGTCCTGCATCTGGCGTGCCGGATGGTCCGGACCGAAGTTCAGCGCGTCGAAGTCATACCATTCGGTTTCCACTTCCGGACCGTCGGAGATCTGCCAGCCCATGGAGATGAAGAAGTCCTCGACATCCTCCATCAGCTTCGGCAGCGGATGGCGGGCGCCAAGCGGCTTGCGGTTGACCGGCAGGGTCATATCCACGGTTTCGGCGGCAAGCTCGCGGGCCTCTTCTTCGGCCTTGACTTGCTTTTCCTTGGTGCCGAACGCACGACCGAAGTCGGCGCGAAGCTTGCCCATGAGCTTGCCGGCGTCTTTCTTCTGGTCCTTCGGCAACGCGCCGATGGCCTTGCTGGCCTGCGTCATCGCGGATTCCGCTCCGGCGTACTGCGTCTTGATGGCTTTCAATTCCTCCATTGTGGAGGCGTTTTCGATTTTCGCGATGCCCTCGGCAACCGCATCGGTTACCGCTTGGGCGTCGAATACCGCACCCTCTGCCACGAGATACCTTTCTTATCAACCGTTTGTTTTACGCATAAAACGCGCAATTCCAACGTTTTTACGACTTCACATTCTTTCAACATGACTCGACATAGCCAAGCTCAGCAGCATCACCGCCGCGCTGGTGCCGAGATTGAGCGATTCCGCCTTGCCGTAGATGGGAATCGACACGATTCTGTCGACGCGTTCCAACACATCCTGGGTCAGCCCGCGCGCCTCGTTGCCGAACAGCACCGTCTTGGCCTGTGCAAGCGACTGCGGCACGGCAAGCACGTCCGTAAGCGGTTCCGGCGGCCGTGCGTCGGTACCATACACGTCGGCGGCGTACACGGCGAGTCCGCGTTCCGCACACCAATCGAAATACTCGTCCGTGCCCATGGAGACGACCGGCAGATGGAACAGCGAGCCGGCAGTGGAACGAATCACCTTCGGGTTGAAGATGTCCACGCAGTCGTCCACCAGCACCACGCCCGCGCAACCGGCCGCATCCGCGGAACGAATCACGGTGCCGGCGTTGCCCGGATCGCGCACCTGCCAGAACGCGGCGACCATCGTACGTTCGTCGGAATCGCCATCAATGACGGCGGAATCGAGGAAAGCGCGCATGTCGGCGACGGCGAGCACTCCCTGCGCGTCGGAGCTCATGTGCTGCATGACGGCATGCGTCACCTTATGCACGTAAGCACCGGCCTGCATGGCCTTGCCGGCCATCTGCGCCACGGTAGGCGTGATGAAAGCCGCGTCCGGTTCGGCGGAGACGACCTCCACATACAGATCCTCGACGATGTCGGGATGCCAGGAGAGCAGTTCACGTACCGACTGCGGTCCTTCCACCATGAACCTGCCGGACCGCTTGCGGCCTTTCCTGTCGGCAAGTTCGGAGACCCTGCGGACGCGTTCGGCCCTTGGGTTTGCAATGACTTCGGATTTCATAGGCATACGCGTTAGCCTAACACCTTCGAAGCGGTTGGCGACGCGGCCATGTCATGTTTCGAGGCGTCCAGAAAACATCCAGCCGCATCCCAGCGCGAACAAAGCGTCTTTCTGTTGTATGCCAGATACAACTTTTACCATCAGCATAAACGCCGATCGCGAGCGGCGCGGAACCATCAATCGCTCATATCTATCGAAACACATAAGGAAACAGCCATGTTCGTCGTCAAAAACGCATGGAAAAGCGTCACCCGCAACAAGGGACGCAATATGCTCATCATCGTCATCGTGACCATCATCGCCGCTGCCGCCACAATCGGCCTATCCATCCGGCAGGCGGCCGCCACCGCAAGAAGCAGCGGATTAGATAACACCACCGTCACCGCGCAGATCAGCCTTGATCGCGGCAAACTCATTTCCGAATCGCGCGAGCAGTCCAAGTCGGATTCCGATTCGTCCGATGCTTCCGCCAAACCTGACTTCGACGCCATGCGTTCCGCTTTGGCCGACAAGCAGTTTTCGCTTGCCGACTATCAGAAGTACGCGAAGGCTTCATCCGCGATGAAATCCACTATTATATGGAGACCACGGGGTTGGCGGCGACCGACGATTTCCAGCCGGTCACCGATTCGTCCGGTTCGGATTCATCCAGCTCGTCCGGCTCGTCCAATATGAAGGATTCGTCTGATACCGCCGGTACGGATAACGGCACCCGTCAGGATGAACAGTCCGGTGGCCCCGACGGACAAATGGGCGACGTCGCGGGCAGCAAAGACGGCGCGGGCATGGTCAGCGGCGATTTCTCCCTAATCGGCTTCTCCAGCGACGAGGCCGTCGCCAACGCCTCCAATGGCAGCTTCACGATGGTGAAGGGCAAGGTGTTCGGCTATGACGCGAGCAGTGATGGCGATGCCATCATCTCCAAATCGCTCGCCGACCGTTCCTGACAATCCAATCGCACGTTTTTTCTGGAAAGGACCTCCCATGACAACGAATTCCGCGGATACCGCCGATACGGCAATCGCAAAAGAAGCCGTCGAAGCCAACGGCGCACAATCGCAGCGGACCAATCCGCCCACATTGCGCCTGGACAATGTCAGCTACGCCTACGCCAAAGGCGGCAAGCGTGTGTTGAAGAACATCAGCCACGATTTCCAAGCCGGCAAGGTGCATGCCATCACCGGACCGTCCGGAGCGGGCAAGACCACGCTGCTGTCGCTCATCTCGGGACTGGCGACCCCCACGGAAGGCATGGTGCTGGTCGATGGCGCCGACCTGTCGGAACGAGACCGCTACCGTTTCCGCAGCCATGACATCGGCGTGATCTTCCAAAGCTTCAACCTGCTGCCGAACCTTACGGTGGCGGAGAACATCATCCTGTCGATGGACGCGTCCGGCAAATCGTTCGACAAGTCGAAGAAAGCAATCGTCGAAGAATTGCTCAAACAGGTGCATCTGCCGAAGGAATACACGAACGAACGTATCCTGCACCTGTCCGGCGGCGAACAGCAGCGTGTGGCGATCGCCCGCGCGTTAAGCTACGGCCCTTCCATCATCGTCGCGGACGAGCCGACCGGCAATCTCGACCTGGCCACCCAGGACGACATCATGGGTATTTTCCGAACGTTGGCGCATGATGGGCATCGTTGCGTCATCATCGTCACGCACAGTCCGGAAGTGGCGAAGACGTCCGACGAGGTGTTCGAGCTGGCTCCCATCAGGCGTCGCAGATAAGCGTCGGCAGCTTCTCGAAAAGAAATACGGCATGCGTCCCCATGCAACGGACACGCATGCCGTATTTTTTCCTGTTTCGGTTGGACGGTGGCGTTATGATTGGGCGCGTCGAAGTACAGGGGGTGCCGAATACGGCTGAGACGGGCGACCGCCCGGACCCTTGACCTGATCAAGGTAATGCTTGCGTAGGAACAGTACCGGCAAAACACGTCGCGTCCCGTAGAGACGATCTCCGTTGTATTTCGGCTTGTGCACATACCCAATGGAAGTCGAGAAGGGACACCATGGCCAACGAAAAGCCATCGACGCAGACGCAGCCGCACGGCGATGCCGCAACCAGAAAGAAAACCGAAACGAGCGTGGCGGAAGCCGGTTCGTCAGCCGAAAAGAAGGTCACGCCGAAGAACGCCCTGCTGGGATTGCAGCATGTGCTCGTATCAAACGTGTGGCTTGATCCGGTGTTCGTGGCGGGCGCCATCGGTCTGCCGTTGGCATTGTCGTCGAACATGGTGAACGCCATTTTCATCGTCTCCGGCCTGGTCACGCTTATCCAGGCCACGAAACTGGTGCGCCTGCCCATCGTTCAGGGTCCTTCCGCGGCGTTCGACGCGCTGATGATCGCCGCCGGCACCGCCGGATCACTTGCCGCGGCCGGCACGTCCATCTTCATCAGCTCGCTGATTTTCCTGGTGCTGTGCCTGACGCGTGTGATCGAGAAGCTGCGGTTCCTGTTCGCCCCGATCGTATCGGGCGTGATCATCTTCCTCGTCGGCGTCTCCCTGTCGGGATTCACATTGAGCGAGTTCCTTGGCGGCGCGCCGGGAGACAAGGGCTTCGCCGATCCGAAGACGCTGGCCGTCTCCATCATCACCTGCGTGCTGGTGGTGGTGCTTTCCCAGTTCGGCAAGGGCATGGTGAAGGCGCTGTCGTATCTGATCGCACTGGTCGTGGGCACCGCGCTGTCTCTGGCGTTCGGCATGGCCGACTTCTCCGCGGTGGCCTCCAAGCCGTGGCTCGGCCTGCCCAAGTTCATGCCGTATGGCGGTTTCGATTTCAACGCGGCGATTTTCGTACCGTTCTTCATCGCCTATCTGGTGGCCATCATGGAAGCCCTCGGCGTGTATCAGGCGGCCACGGAGATCCAAGGCACGAAGCTCCAGGACCGCCAGGTGCGTTACGGTCTTGCCGGAGAGGCCGCCGGTTCGGCGATCTCCTCGCTGATCGGCGGTTTCACCACCACCGCGTATCCGCAGAACGTGGCGCTGCTCAAAGTCACCGACGAAGGCAAGACCCGCACCCGCGTGCCGGTGATCATTGCCGGCGTGGTGTTCGTGGTGCTTGGTTTCATTCCGAAGGCGGGCGCAGTGCTGTCGCTCATCCCATCCCCCGTGATCGGCGGCATCTTCCTGCCGGCCGCCGCAAGCCTCATCAGCACCGGCTTCAACACGCTGCGCAAGGTGGAAAGCGACGACCGCACCCAAGTGGTGATCGGCCTTTCCCTGCTGCTAGGCATCGCCCTGCCGAACGCGTTGAGCGGTCTTGAAGGAGGAGCGCACGTGTTCTTCTCGAATTCGATTCTGGTCGGCGCGTTCAGCGTCGTGATTCTCAAGGCCCTCATCATCGACCTGCCGAACTTTATCGCACGACACGCAGACGAGCGGACGAAACAAGCGGAATAATCGAAAGCATCCGAATAATCCGACAACCATACGACGGAAAGGACATGGCATGAGCATGGGGCAATCGCAGGAATCCACGAACATCGACGAGACGAAGGAAACCATCAAACGGGAGGTGCTCGACTTCATCGCACAATACGGCTGCGGCAAGGCGCCCGATGAGGCGTTCGACACGCTGGCGAAGCATATCTTCGCCTTTCAATTCGAGCGCAACCTCCCATACCGCGCCTACTGCATGTCCAAACGCGTGACGCCGCAGACGCTCGCCAACTGGATGCAGATTCCCCCCATGCCGGTGGACGGCTTCAAAATGCTGACGCTCACCTCCGTGCCCGAACAGGATTGCGAAGCGGTGTTCACCACCAGCGGTACCACGCATCCCGGTCAACGCGGGCGCAACTTCCACCCCGACCTGCAGGTGTGGGACGAGTCGATGATCGTGCCGTTCAGGCATTTCATCATGCCCGACCGCGAGCGCATCCGCATCGCGGTCCTCTCCCCCGCATGGGACATGAACGAGCATTCGTCGCTGTCCCGATATCTGACCCGCGCCGTGGAGCAGTGCGGCGCCGAAGGCAGCGGCTTCTTCTTCCATGAGGATGGCCTTGATTTCACGGGCGTCGAGCGCTTCCTCGACGAGGCCGCGGCCGACGGCGAACCGGTGATGCTTATGGGCGCCTCCTCCGCCTACCTGTATCTGCTGGATTATCTGGACAAGCAGGGCAAGACCTACGCTCTGGCCGCCGATTCCCGCGTGTTCGATACGGGCGGTTTCAAAAGCACGCGCACCGACATGACGGTCGACGACCTGTATGCGGCGTTCGAACGAGTGTTCGGCGTGAAGCGCTCGCATTGCGTGAACATGTATGGCATGACGGAGTTGAGTTCGCAGATCTACGATCAGAACATCCTGTCCTATTACACGGATGGTTCGTCGAATTATCTCAAAGCCACGCCGTCGTGGGTGCGTTCGGTGTTCCTCGATCCGGCTTCGCTTACGCCGGTCGCCGATGGCGAGCAGGGTGTGATCGCGCATTACGATCTGGCGAATTGGAATTCGTGCCTGGCTATTCTGACGGAGGATCTGGGTGTGCGCACCGAACATGGCTATGTGCTGAACGGTCGTGCGAAGGGCGCCGAGGCGCGTGGCTGTTCGATCACCGTCGACGAGGTGATGGCGGCCAACGCATGAGCGACGTCGACATTTTCCACGCGCCGCGGGATTTCGAGTTCCATGATTTCGACACACGCAACGTCACGGCGTCCGATGGCGGCACGGCGACGTTGCGTTTCCCCCGTCTCGACGCCGATGCCGTGCATGCGCTGGCGGCGTCGGTGCTGAAGGTGCGAAGTGCCATTGTACCGGTGGCCAATCTTGGATCCCAGCTGTTCTGGCCGTTATTTCTGATCGGACTGATTTTCAGCCTTCCGATGCTGGTAAAGGCCGGAATCTGGCTTTTTGTGCTGGCGCTGGCCTTCCAGGTAGTAACGCTTCCGGTCGAATTTGATGCATCGAGAAGAGCCTTAAAGATGCTCGGTGCGGATGGTATGATTACAGAGACGGAACACGACGGAGTCAAAAAAGTACTCTGGGCAGCGGCGATGACCTATGTGGCAGCCGTAATCGGTTCCTTGCTGCAGCTGCTCCGGCTGCTGGTTTTATCCGGAGCATTTAGGAGAAACGATGACTGATACAATCAATACAAGAGAGCTGATTATGAACATTCTGCTTGAGATGGACAGGGAGAAAACGCCCTGCCATCTTGCTGTAAGGGACGCCCTCGATAAATACCAGTTCCTGCCGCGGCAGGACCGTGCGTTTATCAAGCGGGTCTGCGAGGGAACCGTGGAATACGGTATCCAGAATGACTACATCATCAATCAGTATTCCAAAATCAAGATCAACAAATGCAAGCCGGTGATTCGTGCGATCTTACGGATGTCGGTGTACCAGATCCGTTTTCTTGACGCAGTACCGGATTCGGCAGTCGTCAATGAGGCGGTGAAACTGGCGGAAAAGAAGCATTTTTACAACTTAAAGGGCTTTGTCAACGGTGTTCTGCGCACGATTGTGCGGGAGAAGGATCATCTGCCGATACCGAAGGAGAACAATACTACGCAGTATCTTTCCGTGAAATACTCCATGCCGGAATTTCTGGTTGAGGAGTTCGTATCCCAGTACGGAAAAGAAACGGCAGAAACGATGATGGCGGATTTCCTGAAAGAAAAACAGGTGACGATCCGTATCAACCGCTGGAACAATACGATCGAGGAGACGAAGAAAAGCCTGGAAAGCCAGGGGGCAGAGCTGGAAAAAGCGCCGTATCTTGGCGAGGCGTTCTATCTGAAAAACTTTGAGACGATCGCATCACTGAATGCCTTCCAGGAAG
>ENA-OQNL01000044-OQNL01000044.1-human-gut-metagenome-genome-assembly--contig:-NODE-44-length-17565-cov-2.078621_pt1 | contig 17565 bp, 17 predicted proteins | sample MGYA00242631_ERZ504884 | MGnify/ENA primary metagenome ERZ504884 (study PRJEB26092, sample SAMD00036395) | human gut metagenome | host: Homo sapiens | study: EMG produced TPA metagenomics assembly of...
CTGTCGGATGTTATGAGGAAGAGTTCCGGGTGATTGAGGAGCTTGAGGAGGCTTATGCGCCGGTTGAGAAATTTCAGAGGATGAAGGCTGTTTTATTGCCGGATGGGACTTATCAGGCGGTGACTGAGGAGGTGCCGGTTCGTACTGTTGATCCGCAGGAGCGCAGGGCGAATGAGATGCCAGAAACATTGGATTATACAGGGGATAAGGGATATAAGCTGGTGGATGTGCTGGATAAGAAGGTTTCCATGGAGGAGTTTATTGCACAGATCAGTGAGGAAGATCTGATTGCGATATTCCGTGGTGAGGGTATGTGCAGCCCGAAGGTTACTGCGGGAACGGCGGCTGCTTTTTGGCGGAGTGACAGATGGTCTGACTGCGCTTGGAATTCCGGTTGGCTGTTGTTCGGATGGTCCGTCCGGTATCCGTATGGACTGTGGTACGAAGGCGTTTTCTCTGCCGAATGGAACTTCTTTTGGTTGTACTTTTAATGTGGAGCTTGTGGGTGCATTGTATGAGATGACGGGTAAGGAACTCCGCCTGAATAAGATTGATTCTCTTCTTGGACCGGGTATGAATATTCACAGAAATCCGTTGAACGGACGTAATTTTGAGTATATTTCTGAGGATCCGATTCTTACAGGCAGGATTTGTGCAGCTCAGGTGAAGGCTATGGCGAAGTCTGGAATCGGAAGTACGATAAAGCATTTCTGCGGTAATAATCAGGAGGTTGGAAGAAGTACTTCGGACTCTGTGATCTCTGAGAGAGCTTTGCGTGAGATTTATCTGAAAGGTTTTGAGATTGCGGTAAAAGAGGGCGATGCGCGTTCTGTGATGACGACTTATGGAAGCGTGAACGGGCTCTGGACGGCTGGAAGTTATGATTTGTGTACGACTATTCTTCGTAAGGAATGGGGATTTGATGGTATTGTGATGACTGACTGGTGGGCGAAGTCCAACTACGAAGGACATCAGGCTGAAGCGCCGGTGAAAGCACCGATGGTAGCGGCTCAGAATGATATTTATATGGTAGTAAGTGATGCGAAGGCAAATCCTGAGAATGATGATGTAGAGGAGATGCTTCATGCAGGAAAGATTACTCTGGGTGAATTGCAGAGAAATGCGGCAAATATTCTGGGATTTTTGTTAAAGAGTCCGTCTATTCTGATTCTGGCAGACAGAATCTGTGAAGAGGAGCTGGAGGCTATGAATACAAAGGAAGAGGACGATGTGGATGCCGGAAGTCTGGTAAGTATTGAAAGTGATTCGGTGACACAGAAAATTGTAATTGACGGTGCATTATTACATCCTGCAAAGGGAAAGGCAGATGTGATTGCTGTGACTAACGAGTTCATGGGTGATTTCACAATGAAGTTTACTTTGAAATCTGATCTTGGTGAGCTGGCTCAGCTTCCGGTTTCTGTATTTTTGGATAATATTCATAAGATGACTGTTTCAGTACAGGGAACCAATGGAAAATGGGTAGAAGAAAGCCGCATCCTGAATATGGGATTTGGTCATAATCACTATATCAAATTTTATTATGGTGCGGATAATCTTGAAATTAAAGAAATTGTGCTGACTCCGAATAGGTAAGACCAATTTTAGAAACGCTTGCAAAACTATATCCTTTATGGCATAATTATGAAAATACTCAGAACCTGCGAAAGATGAGTGATAATTGCTTTATAAAAGTGGTTATCTGTGGACTTTTTTAATGCGGAGCGGGCTGTTCAGAGGAAAAGTGTTACTGATGATTAGAACAGTGTTAAGAGTGATGAGGAAAAGATAATATGTCAGGTTTTACAAAGGAAATTATTGCAAAGACTTTTACAGAATTGCTGGATGAAAAGCCCATGTCTAAGATTACGGTGAAGGATATCGTGGAACGATGTGGTGTAAACAGAAATACTTTTTATTATCATTTTAAGGATATTCCGGATGTAGTGGAGTTTATTTTGAAAAAGAAGTGGGATGAGATTCTGGAACACCCACAGGACAGAGCCTCTATTCTGGAATGTATGGAAGAAATGGCAGATCTGGTGAGAAATAACAGAAAGGTTATGTTTAATGTTTACAGATCAGTGAAAAAAGATACGTTCCTTTTTTATATGAATGAGATTTCCAACTATATTATTATGGAATATTTTCGGAAAAATGCAGATCAGTTTGATCTTGATGAGGGAGAAATCCGGATTCTGATTCAATATTATAAGTGTCTGTTTATGGGATTTCTGATGGAGTGGCTGGATAATAATCTGAAATCTGATTTTGGAGAAGAAATGCGTCAGGCTTCCCGGCTTTTTGAAAAGCACCCGGAGCTACATGCGGTATTGAACAGATCAGAATAGAGTGAAAATACCTGTTGTTCCTGATATTTATTATAGCAATTCTCTTAAATGTATTATCTGAGAGAAGCGTTATAGGTAATTCCTTCAATTTTCATATTATACAAAATTAAGCTTATGTCTGTTTTTTGGACATGGGCTTTTTTTTGTCTATTTATTGTTAAAAAAATCACAGCTATAATAGCAGCCATAAAGAGATGAAAACAAGAACCTGACAGTCACAGGTTCGGGTATATTTCAGAAGGGAGGAGCAATAGGATGGATGCACTGAAGCAGTTAAAATTAGCCAAGAATGGTTATATTATTATGTCTGTATTATTTATGGTTCTGGGTGCCTGTCTGATTATCTGGCCGGATTGTTCGATGGCAGTTTTCTGTACAGCAGTAGGGATTATGCTTATTGTATACGGATTGATAAAGATTCTGGGATATTTTTCCAGAGATATCTATTGTCTGGCATTTCAGTTTGATCTTGCCTTTGGAGTGCTGCTGGCAGCAGTAGGAATTATTATTATAGTACGCAGGAACGTAGTGGTGAATCTGATCTTTGGAATCTTTGGACTTCTGATCCTTGCGGATGCATTATTTAAAATTCAGATGTCGATAGATGCAAAGAAATTCGGGCTGAATCTCTGGTGGAGGATTCTCCTGGTAGCGATTCTGACCGGTGTTCTGGGATTTTTACTTTTGATAAGGCCGTTTGAGGCAGCAGAGATCATGATGATCCTGGTTGGTGTTTCGGTTCTGTTTGAGGGAATTCTGAATCTTTGTGTGGCGATTTACACTGTAAAAATTATTAAAAACCAGAAACAGGATATCATAGATATGGATGAATATTGATAAAATAATAAAAATATACCTGATACACAGGTGTTTATATATATATATCACATCACAACAAGGAGGAGCAATCACATGAAATTAATGGACAAAAGCAAAACAGGCTGCACTTGCAGCAGCAGTTAAGACAGGTCTGGGTTATCTGGAGAAGGACCCGGAAGTAAATATACCGAAACTGATGGAACTTGTAGATAAATTTGTACCGGATGGTTGGTATGAGTCACAGAGAAATGCAATCCGTAATGCAATCCAGAATAAGGACAGCAACTGGTATAAACTGATCCTGAGGATTTATGAGCTGGATCCAGGAGTACGTGAAGCATTCTTTACAAACTTTATTATCAATGCCAGCTTAAAGGGAAGTGCACTTCAGGAAGAAACAGCAGAAGAGAACAACTGTAATGTTCCATGGGCAATCCTTCTTGATCCTACAAGTGCCTGTAATCTGCACTGTACAGGATGCTGGGCAGCAGAGTATGGTCACAAATTGAATCTTGATTTTGACACCATCTGTTCTATTGTAGAGCAGGGCAGAAAAATGGGAACTTATATGTACATATATACAGGTGGTGAACCGCTGGTACGTAAGAAAGACCTGATGCGTATCTGCGAGAAATATCCGGACTGCGAGTTCCTTTCCTTTACAAATGGTACACTGATCGACGAAGAATTCTGCCAGGAAATGCTTCGTGTTAAGAACTTTGTTCCGGCAATCAGCCTGGAAGGTTCTGAGGAAGCAAACGACGGACGTCGTGGAGAAGGTGTATATCAGAAAGTTATGCATGCAATGGAACTTCTGAAAGCTCATAAACTTCCGTTTGGTGTATCTACCTGTTATACTTCTGCAAATGTGGACAGTGTAAGCAGCGAGGAATTTTTTGATCACATTATTGACTGTGGTGCATTATTTGTATGGTTTTTCCATTATATGCCGACAGGTAATGACGCTGTAGTAGAATTAATGCCGAATCCACAGCAGCGTGAGAAGATGTATCACAAGATCAGAGAGTATCGTTCTACAAAAGCTATTTTTGGAATGGATTTCCAGAATGATGCGCAGTATGTAGGAGGATGTATTGCAGGAGGAAGACGTTACCTTCATATCAATGCGAATGGTGATGTAGATCCATGTGTATTTATCCATTATTCTAATGCAAATATTTATGAAAATACTCTGCTGGAAGCATTGAAGAGTCCGATTTTCATGGCATATCATGACGGTCAGCCGTTTAATGAAAATATGCTTCGTCCATGCCCGATGCTTGAGAATCCGCAGAAGCTTCGTAAGATGGTTGAAGAATCCGGTGCGAAGTCTACAGATTTGCAGTCTCCGGAGTCTGTGGAGCATCTTTGTGCGAAATGTGATGCTTATGCAGAACATTGGGCACCAAAAGCAGAGGAATTATTTCCTGTAAAAAATAAGTAACTTAATAATAAGAAAAAATATTAACTCAAAATTTAGCCAAAGTTATCAGAGAAAGTTCCCTGTCCGGTCATCCCCTGTCCGGATGGGGAACTTTCTCGTCTGTGAAAGGAAGTGTGTGAAGCATTTAAAAAATAACTTGCCTGAGTGTGCGACATGTATTAAAGTTATGGTGTTAACCTGTATGATGGATATGTAGAAGTTCTCGTAAATAATGTATTTAAGAGGATTGCTGTAGATTTTTTAGTATGAGAGAGTGGTAGGGATGTTAAAACTTTTTGGTTAGAGGATGAAGTTGTGATCAGGGAGATGATTAAGAAGATGATTCCCTGGGAGCAGTATGGATTTGAACTGGCAGGAGAAGCATCTGATGGGGAGATGGCACTGCCGTTGATATTAAAGAGCAAACCGGATCTTCTGATCACTGATATTAAGATGCCGTTTATGGATGGTCTGACATTATGTAAATTGGTGAAGAAGGAGTTGCCGGACATTAAGATTGTGATTCTTAGTGGCTATGATGACTTTAACTATGCGAAGCAGGCGATCAATATTGGTGTGGAGGATTATCTGTTGAAGCCAATTACTAAGAATGCATTTATTGAGCGTCTGGAGGAGATTCATAATCGTTATGAACATGAGAAGACGCAGAAGGAATATTATGAGAAATTCAAACTGGAGATGCAGGAGTATGAGAGGAATGCGAGCCGTGATTTCTTTGAATCTCTGGTGAGAGCGGACTTTGATCTGGAAGAGATTTATCGGAGAGCAGATCGTTTGAATCTTGATATTGTGGCAGAGGCTTATAATATTCTGATTTTTACACCGGATGCTTCAGACAGCAGTTATAATTCGTCGGAAGGATATTCAGACTGGGAGGCAGAAGTACATAAGAAGATTGAGAATTATTTCCTCAGTCATCCGGTTGCGATGCTTTTCAGACATCAGGTGTTTAGTTATGCGATTCTGGTCAAGGGGCAGCGAGACACGATAAAGAAGAATACATGCGAATGTGTGGAAACAATTCAGAAGATCATGGAAGAAACCAGAGCAAATGTGGACTGGTTTGTGGCAGTCGGCGAGGAGGCAGACCGTCTGAGCAAAATTAAGCAGAGTTATCACACGGCGGCAAGAACTTATGCATTCCGTTATCTGTATGACGGGCATATCCTTTATTACAATATGCTTGAGCAGGTAAAGGAGAATTCAGCAGACACTTCAAAAACAGAAGCTGTTCAGCTTAAGAATGTGAATATCAATGCCCTGAATCCGGAAATCCTTCAGAAATTTTTAAGCAGTGGTCTGGAAGATGAAGTAGACAGTTTTGTCCATGATTATTTCCATGCTATTGGCAGGGAACCGATGGAATCACTGGTGTTCCGTAATTATGTGGTTTTGAATGTGCGTTTTTCTGTACTGTCATTTCTTAAGAAAATTGGATATGATGATACGGAATTGTCCAGAGAAGAGACAGATGATGTTGTGAAGAAGACAAGCCAGTCTACAGAAGCTTCTGTTGCATATGCAGAGGAAGTCCTGAAACGGGCCATTGCAATCCGTGATGAAAATGCAGGCAGTCAGAACAGAAGTGTGTTGAAGCAGGCAATAGATTTTATAGATGGACATTATATGGATGAAGAGATTTCTCTGAATAGAGTGGCGCATGCGGCGAATGTGAGTGCCAATCATTTCAGCGCGCTTTTCAGTCAGAATATGGGACAGACATTTATTGAGTATCTGACTTCGCTTCGCATGGACAAGGCAAAGGAGCTGCTTCGCTGTACTTCCAAACGTTCCAGTGAGATTGCAGGGGAAGTGGGATATAAGGATGCGCATTACTTCAGCTATCTTTTTAAGAAAACTCAGGGAATGACTCCGAGTGAGTATCGTAAGACGAGAGGAGAAGTCTGATTCATGAAGCAGAAACAGGAGAAGCTGGAAACAAAGATGAAGTGGATGCTTCTGAGCACTATGATCCCTATGACAATTCTGATCATAGTGCTTCTTGTTTTTTTCTGGCATTATACAAATGAATATAATCAGTTGTCTAATAATCTGGCGGTGAGTTCGGAATATAATGCAAACTATAGAAATTCCAATAATGATATGAGCTTTAAAGATGAAGTGGATATGGATATCTATTATGTGACTATCGGGACGAAAAAGGTAAGGACGGGCTGCCGACAGAGCAGGTAGACAAGGCAATCAGTACTGTGGAGAGTCTGAAGAAAACCACATCAAAGAAGGAAAGCCTGCGTTCTCTGAAATATCTGACTAACTATCTGGAGAATCTTAAGAAACGGATGAATCAGCTTCTTGAGATAAAGAATTATCAGGAACGACAGGAATTTGTGGCAAATAATACAGAAATCCTGACCACGCTCTTTGAGAAAGAAATGCAGAATTATATTTATCAGGAGGCGACGGAACTGGTGCAGATAGAGTCTCAACTGGCTGGAAATGTACGTCTGACGATCATCACTATGTGTGCGGCGATTTTGGTTGCTACGGCTATTCTGTTGCGGCGTTCTTTCCGTCTGACATACAGCATTACCAAACCGATTTCTGAAATTCTCCATAATATTAAGAAGGTTGGAAAAGGAGAGTACAAAACTATTAATGCAGTATCTGCCGACAGTGTTGAAATCCAGGAGCTTGATGCCGGTACCAGAAAGATGGCAGGAAGGATTGAAGGGCTTCTTGAGAATGTGCGTAAGGAGCAGGAGGTACAGCATATGACGGAGCTGCAGCTGATCCAGGCACAGGTAAATCCGCATTTTCTGTATAATACACTGGACACTATTGTGTGGCTGGTGGAGGGTGGTATGCAGCAGGATGCAGTGGATATGATCACGAGTCTGTCTGTTTTTTTCCGCACTTCGCTTTCGAAGGGGAAGGATATCATTCCGCTGTCGGAAGAGAAACGCCACACATTGAGTTATCTGGAGATTCAGCAGTCAAGATACAGGGATATTATGGAATTTGAGATTAATATTCCGCCGGAACTGGATGAAGTGATGGTGCCGAAGCTTACTTTGCAGCCGTTAGCGGAGAATGCTCTTTATCATGGAATTAAGAATAAGCGTGGAAAAGGTAAGATTCTTATTGAAGGATTCAATCTGGGAGATGATATGATGCTGAGAGTGACTGACAATGGTCAGGGAATGACACCGGAACGTCTTTATGAAGTACAGGAAGCCATCCGCACCGGTGAACGTGCCGGGTTCGGACTTGCTGCGGTGTCAGAGAGAATTGCACTTTATTATGGTCCGGGTTATGGACTGAAGATTTCTTCTACAGAGGGAGAAGGTACGGTTATGGAAGTGTATATGGCGAAAAAAATTAACCTGGATAACAATTCAAGAACAGTTTTATGGCCTGCTGATAGAGACTTACGAAGGTCTGCCAAATAATGTAATGTATGAATTATGTCGACTAATGCTGAATTGTGCAAAGTGAATATAAAAGAAAGTTGATAATTTATTTCTGTATTTATAATGCACAATAAAAAATCCAACTTCCGCAATAAAAAATAAACTTTGTATAAATTATGAACAAAATATGATAGAAGAATAAACTTTTTGCGGAAAATATTCTATGGAATTTTCCTGGATTTTTACTATAATAAAGACATCTTAAATGAATCGGGAGGATTTACAAAATGAAGAAAAAAATCGTGTCAGCTTTATTAACAGCAACAATGGTATGCGGTATGAGCGTTGTTCCGGCAGTGGGTGTAGCAGCAGCGGACGACACAATCACAGTTGGTTTCTCACAGGTAGGTGCTGAATCTGACTGGCGTACAGCTAATACAGAATCCATGAAATCCACATTCAGCGAAGAGAACGGATATGAATTAATCTTCGATGATGCACAGCAGAAACAGGAAAACCAGTTAACAGCAATCCGTAACTTCATCCAGCAGGAAGTTGATTACATCGTACTTGCTCCTGTAACAGAGACAGGTTGGGATACAGTTCTCCAGGAAGCAAAAGACGCAGGAATCCCTGTAATTATCGTAGACCGTATGGTTGATGTATCTGATGACAGCCTTTACACTGCATGGGTTGGATCAAACTTCAAACTTGAAGGTCAGAAAGCTATGGCATGGCTGGATGCATATCTGGAAGCAAAGGGACGTGGAGATGAAGAAATCAATCTTGTTGATATTCAGGGAACTATCGGTGCATCTGCTCAGATCGGACGTACACAGGGATTTGACGATGCAGTAGAGGCTCATGACAACTGGACAACACTTGCACAGCAGTCAGGTGAATTTACACAGGCCAAAGGTCAGGAAGTTATGGAATCTATCCTGAAACAGAGCGGTGATGACATTGATGTTGTTTACTGTGAGAATGATAACGAGGCATTTGGTGCAATTGATGCGATCGAAGCAGCAGGCTACGAAGTTGGTGGAGAAGAAGGCCAGATCCTTGTAATGTCCTTCGATACAACAAACGCTGGTCTTACAGATACATTAAGCGGAAAGATCACACTGGATACAGAGTGTAACCCATTACACGGACCACGTGTACAGGAAATCATCGAGAAACTTGAAGCTGGCGAAGAGGTTGACAAACAGGCTTATGTAGATGAAGAAATGTTTGCAGCTGATGATACAGTTACATCTATCAAAGTTGACGACGCTGACTATGAAGTAACAACTATTACACAGGACATCATTGATGGACGTGCATACTAATTATTAGTGTAAATCCGGAGCGTGGTTCATAATTCGGAGAAACCCGGGTTGCGGACCACGCTACCTTTATGCCATGAATTAACCCGCTTTGCTGAAAAAAATTCAGCGATGAGGGGTAAAAACCAGTATAGAAAGCAGGTGGAAAGATTATGGAACAAATGTAGTATTGGAGATGCGCGATATTTCCAAAAATTTCACTGGCGTTCGTGCCCTTTCCCATGTGGACTTACCCTTCGTAAAGGTGAATCCACGCACTGATGGGTGAGAACGGTGCAGGTAAATCAACTCTGATCAAGGTGCTGACCGGTGTTCACGAATTTGAAAGCGGTTCTATTCATATGGCCGGAAACAGCAATGCAATTGTAAATCATTCTCCGCAGAGGCACAGGCAAACGGTATCAGTACAGTGTACCAGGAAGTAAACCTTTGCCCGAACCTGACTGTAGCCGAGAATTTATTTATCGGTAGAGAGCCGAGAAAGATGGGAATGATTGATTGGAAGCAGATGAATGAGCGCTCAGGAAAGCTTCTTGAGAGCCTGGACATTCATGTGCCGCCAACACAGATGCTGGAAGAATGTTCCATCGCTATCCAGCAGATGATCGCAATTGCACGTGCAGTTGATATGAAATGTAAAGTACTGATTTTGGATGAGCCGACTTCCTCTCTGGATGATGAAGAAGTTGAGAAACTGTTTGTACTGATGCGTCGTCTCCGCGGTGAAGGGGTAGGAATTATTTTTGTTACGCATTTTCTTGAACAGGTATATGCAGTCTGTGACAGAATCACAGTCCTTCGAAACGGGGAACTTGTAGGAGAATACGAAACTAAAGATCTTCCGCGAGTTATGCTGGTTGCCAAGATGATGGGTAAAGATTTTGATGATCTTGCTGATATTAAAGGCGAGCACAAAGATAAGAAAAAAGCAAAACCTGAACCTGTTATCGAAGCAAAAGGAATCTCCCACAAGGGAACAATTAAGCCATTTGACCTTACCATTAATAAAGGAGAGGTTATCGGTCTTACCGGACTTCTCGGTTCCGGACGTTCTGAACTTGTACGTGCCATTTACGGTGCAGACAAGGCTGAGACTGGAACCCTTAAGGTAAAAGGCAAAGAAGCAAAGATCAACAGTCCTCTAGATGCTATGAAGCTTGGTATGGCGTACCTTCCGGAAGACAGAAAAGCAGAAGGTATCATTGCAGATCTTTCTGTAAGAGAAAATATTATTATAGCGCTCCAGGCTAAACGCGGTATGTTCCATCCATTAAGCAAGAAAGAAATGGAGGATGCTGCTGATAAGTATATTAAATTACTGCAGATTAAGACAGCAAGTCGTGAAACCCCGATTAAGAGTCTGTCCGGTGGTAACCAGCAGAAGGTTATCCTTGGAAGATGGCTTCTGACTAATCCGGATTATCTGATTCTGGATGAGCCGACCAGAGGTATTGATATCGGTACTAAGACAGAGATTCAGAAACTGGTTCTTGATCTTGCGGATCAGGGAATGGCAGTTACATTTATCTCCTCAGAGGTTGAGGAAATGCTCCGCACCTGCTCCCGTATGGCAGTTCTTCGTGACGGTCAGAAGGTAGGCGAGCTGGAAGAGAATGAACTTTCCCAGAGCGGAGTTATGAAAGCTATTGCCGGAGGTGACGATAAATAATGAATAAGAGTAAATTAAAGAAAATAACAAGTGCGCGTCTGTTTCTTCCCATCGTGTGTCTCATCGCCGTACTTTTGCTCAATGTGATCAAGACACCGGACTTCTTTAATGTATCGATCCGAAACGGCGTACTTTACGGTTATATCATTGATGTTATCAATCGTGCTTCAGAGTTGGTTATCCTTGCAATCGGTATGACACTGGTAACAGCGGCATCTGGTGGACAGGATATCAGTGTGGGTGCGGTTATGGCTGTAGCAGCTGCTGTTTGCTGTCAGATCCTTTCCGGTGGACAGGTTTCTGTAAATGAGTATCAGAATTCTATTATTATTGCAGTGATTGCAGCGCTTCTTGCATCTGCATTATGTGGTGCATTCAATGGATTTCTGGTTGCCAGGCTGAATATTCAGCCGATGGTTGCAACTCTGATCCTTTACACAGCCGGACGTGGTATCGCACAGCTTGTAACAAATGGACAGATTACTTATATTCGTGTGGATTCTTTTAAGATGGCAGGTGGTTACATTGGAAAGTGTCCGATCCCAACTCCTATTTTCTTTGCGATCATCACAGTTTTAATTGTTTACCTGATTCTGAAGAAAACAGCACTTGGCCTTTACATTGAAAGCGTTGGTATTAATGGAAAAGCAGCCCGCCTTGTTGGATTAAATTCCACAATGATCAAATTCCTTACTTATGTTATTTGTGGTGTGCTGGCTGGTATTGCCGGAATCGTGGCATCCAGCCGTATCTATTCCGCAGATGCAAACAACATCGGTCTTAACCTGGAAATGGATGCCATCCTTGCAGTAGCACTTGGCGGAAACTTCCTTGGCGGTGGTAAATTCAGTCTGATCGGTTCCGTAATCGGTGCTTATACGATTCAGGCTCTGACCACAACACTTTATGCAATGAACGTAAAGGCTGACCAGCTTCCTGTTTATAAGGCAATCGTGGTAGTCATTATCGTTACTCTGCAGAGTGATGTATTTAAAAAATATATTGCCGGCTTAAAAGCTAAAAAGAGTGTGGCAGCAGAAGGAGGTCAGAAGTAATGAAAGCAAATGGAATGCAGAAAAAGAAAATGACAGGAAACGGCTTCCTGCTTCTGATAACAATCGCTTTATTTGCAGTTATGTATATTGCAGGTATGATTATTTTTGCTGATAAAGGTTTTGCAAAACCGCAGATGTTTTTGAATCTGTTTGTATCTAATGCAGGACTTCTGGTTATCGCATGTGGACTTACCATTGTAATGATCACCGGAGGTATTGATATTTCCGTTGGTTCTGTAACAGCTCTTGTTTGCATGGTTCTTGCAGATCTGATGGAGAATAAGGGTGTAAATACATATGTGGCAGTATTAGTTGCACTGCTTATTGGTGTTGCTTTTGGTGTTGTCCAGGGCTTTCTGGTAGCTTACCTTGATATTCAGCCGTTTATCGTTACTCTGGCTGGTATGTTCTTTGGACGTGGTATGACAGCTATCATCAGTACTGATATGATTTCTATTAAGAATGAGTTATTCCTGAAGTGGGCAAACTTCCGTTTTTATATGCCTTTTGGTTCTACGAATAAGAAGGGAAAATTCATTCCGGCTTATATTCCTCCTACAGTAGTGATTGCGGTAATCGTTGTTATTATCATTGCAGTTCTTTTGAAATACCGTAAATTCGGACGTAAGCTGTATGCGATTGGCGGCAACCGTCAGAGTGCATTAATGATGGGCCTGAATGTTAAGAGAACAATGTTCCAGGCCTATGTGCTGGATGGGTTCCTTGCAGGTCTTGGAGGATTTCTGTTCTGCTTAAACAGCTGTGCTGGTTTCGTTGAGCAGGCGAAAGGTCTTGAGATGGATGCGATTTCTTCAGCAGTTATCGGTGGTACGCTTCTTTCTGGTGGTGTTGGTACACCGATTGGTACTTTGTTTGGTGTTCTGATCAAGGGTACCATTTCCAGTTTGATTACTACTCAGGGTACGTTATCAAGCTGGTGGGTAAGAATTATTCTTTCACTGTTACTGTGTTTCTTTATTGTAATTCAGTCAGTGATTGCTTCTATGAAGAAGAAAGCGAAATAAGTGATTGTATTATGAAACAAGCTGGGACTTGGATGGGTTCTGGCTTGTTTTTTGTTCTTACAGAGGGGACGCGCGAAACGATTTAGAGCGAAGTGCGTTGCGGAGAACGGAGTGAACAGTAATACTTTATTTGTTTATAACTGTGAATTATGATGGTTTGCTTGCCATGGGGGGAGTTTTATTTTATACTTTAAGCAATGAATGATGTTAAGGTTAAAGGGGATTTTGATCTTGATATTATTGAAATTATGTGAGAAATGTGGCTTTACTAATGGTTGGATATGTAGTACAATCGTAACTTATTATGCGTTTATTTTAGGAGGATTATGATACAATGTGGATCGCAGATGGATGGAAAGATTATGAGGTTATTGATACTTCCTGTGGGGAGAAGCTGGAGCGTTGGGGGGATTATCTTCTGGTGAGGCCGGATCCGCAGGTTATATGGGATACGCCGAAGGTGAATAAGGGCTGGAAGCATATGAACGGGCATTATCACAGAAGTAAGAAGGGCGGCGGTGAATGGGAGTTTTTTGATCTGCCCGAGCAGTGGGATATTCATTATAAGGGACTTACTTTTAATCTGAAACCATTTAGTTTTAAACATACCGGGCTTTTTCCGGAGCAGGCGGTGAATTGGGATTGGTTTGGCAATAAGATCCGCAATGCGGGACGTCCGGTGAAGGTGCTGAATCTTTTTGCTTATACAGGTGGTGCGACTCTGGCGGCAGCTGCAGCAGGAGCTTCTGTTACTCATGTGGATGCTTCTAAGGGTATGGTTACCTGGGCGAAGGAGAATGCGGTTGCTTCCGGACTGGGAGATGCACCGATACGATGGCTGGTAGATGACTGTGTGAAGTTTGTTGAGCGTGAAATCCGCAGAGGGAATCATTATGATGCGATCATTATGGATCCGCCTTCTTATGGACGTGGACCGAAGGGTGAGATCTGGAAGATTGAGGATTGTATTCATGATCTGATCAAGCTGTGTACAAAGATTCTCAGTGATGAGCCTTTGTTTTTCCTGATCAATTCTTATACAACAGGTCTGGCACCTGCAGTTCTTACTTATATGCTTTCTACTGAGCTTAAGAAGTTCGGCGGACATGTGGATTCTCAGGAGATCGGGCTTCCGGTAAGCTCTAACGGGCTGGTTTTGCCTTGTGGCGCTTCTGGAAGATGGGAAGCGTAGAAAGGTTTCCTTTTGTTTGTCATTGACGGAAAACTGCTTTTTAGCCGAATCAGTTAAGTCTCCTGCAGAGATTGTGAAAAGCAATTTCACATGAGTTCAATTTGAACTGTTTGGCGAGATGGGAGGAAACGTGATTATGAAGGAACTTAATTTAAAACATGAAGCCAAGCGTTACGGCTGTGCGGTTCTGGCTGCAACGATCATGGCGTTGAATATTAAGACATTTGTTCGTGCAGGCGGTCTTTTTCCGGGGGGATTTACAGGACTTACTCTGCTGATTCAGAACATTTTTCAGACATTTATGGGGATTGCAGTTCCATATACGCTGATTAATGTACTGCTGAACTCTATTCCTGTATTTATTGGTCTGAAGTTTATTGGAAAGAAATTTACGATAAGTTCTGTCTGTGTGATCGTGCTTTCCGGTCTGCTTACGGATATTATTCCCAGTCAGCCGATCACTTATGACACATTGTTGATCAGTATCTTTGGTGGTCTGATCAATGGCTTCTGCATCAGTCTATGTCTGATCGGTAATACCAGTACAGGTGGAACGGACTTTATTGCGATTATTTTTCCGAGAAAAATGGCAGGGATATCTGGAATTATATCCTGTGTGGAAATGCAGTGATCCTGACAGTGGCAGGTTTGCTCTTTGGATGGGACAGAGCGCTTTACTCTATTATCTTCCAGTTTACTTCTACTCAGGTGATTCAGATGCTGCATCAGAGATATAAGAAGCATACGCTGTTCATTATCACGAAGGAGCCGTATCAGATTTATGAGGAGATTTTCAAACTTACCAATCATACGGCGACACGTTTTGAAGGTACCGGATGTTACACAGACGAGAAGACCAGTATGATCTATTCTGTAGTCTCTACAGAAGAAGCAAAATATCTGGTAAAGAAGGTACATGAGATCGATCCGAAGGCTTTTGTAAATATTATCAAAACCGATTACATAAACGGAAGATTTTACCAGAAAACAGATTATTAATTACTTGTATTCCCTTTCTGTGAGCGTATAATACAGGATATAAGGAATCTGTTCGTTCATGGAGTTTGTACTTAAAATTGGATGAACAGTAACCGGCACACAAGGAGGTGGTATATATGGGTAATGCAACAGAAAGCACACTTCCTCACGGCAATACCTCAGGCTATGACCGCAAAGCCTGCAGGACATGCGCCTGTTCCACCTGTTATGAGCAGGAGTTCTGCGACAGATGCAGTTCCTGTCAGAATCAGTCACGGAAATTAGACAGGTGTAATGCTTACGAGGGGGCATATAACTATTAACCTCAACATATCCCTATCTGCTGCAAAATAATAAACAGTGGATGGGGATTTCTTTATAAAAAACAGTTATTATATTATAAGTATAAGCAATGTTTTTCTATAGCAAGCCTCTTAATCAATATGCATTATTTACGGGGGTTGCTATAAGTTTACAGATTCATAAGATGTATCTGATATAATAATTCTGTTACTTACTGATATAAACTTTCCGTAAGTTCTTTTGCTGATGAACTTTGCTATAGAATTTTTTTGGGGATGGCAGAATGTTGAATGGTTACAAAAGAACAATTATTTACAGGAGAAGAAAAATATGATCGTATATCACTATTGCAGTTTAGAATCATTGAATTCTATTTTGAAAAATCGTTCCCTCCGTCTGACAAATATCCTGAAATCCAATGATTCCATGGAGATCAGCTGGATCTGCAGGTATTATGACGCAGAGTTTAAAAGAGCTTATGAAAATGCTTCAGATTTATTCAGATCAAAGATTTCATCAGAGAGATTGATGGGCTATGTGAAGCTGTTTACAGATGAATTTTTCAATGAAAATCATGCAGACTTCAGATATTATGTAACCTGTTTTTCGTATCAGAATGATCTGCTTAGTCAGTGGCGGGGATATGCGGATGACGGGCGCGGAGCTGCCATCGGATTTGACCTGGATGTATTAAAAGAAGTTGTAACGGTTTCTCCGGAGATTTCAAAGCCGTCAATTGTGTCATTACATAAGATCAGTTATTCTGAAACAGAGCAGAGAGAAGTTGTACATCAGATAGTGCATGAATTGGTTGATGAAATCGAGAAGATATTACAGAAAGAAGAACAATGTCGGGAAAGCATTGAGGAAAAGCAAGATTATGAAATAGAAGTACTGGATAAAGTCATGAACTGTTTTGAGAAAAAGTTTTTGAAATTATTTCAGGAATCTGTTTACATGAAAAATCCGTTCTTCAGAGAGGAAAGCGAAATCCGATTGTGCGAGTTTTCGCCGAAACAGTTTACTGATGGGAAGAGAAGTTGAACTTTCTCTCGGTGCACGTTTATATAACTATTCCTACTATGTAAAAGAAAGTCAGCTGATATCTTATGTGGATTTTGATTTTTCAGATTGCCTTGACCAGCTGATAAAGGAACTCGTTATAGGGCCAAAGTGTCTGATGTCAGAGAGAGACATGGAATATTATCTGACAACGCTCGGTCTGTCGAATTGTCGGGTAAAGAAATCGCAGGGGACATATCGGTAATATATTTATAGCAATTCCCTTATATGGGCATATCAGACATCATGGAAAGGCAGATGAAAGACATGAAAAGAAAATTATCATTCAGAAAAGTGGCGGTATTTCTGATACTGGCATTATTTCTGACAGCAGGCATCAGTATGCGTGCAGTTACCGTAAATGCAGCCACATATGTGAAACAGAACAGAACCTCCGTCAATATAACATCGAAGAAAACAGGATGGCAGAAAATAAACGGAGACTACTATTTTTATAATTCAAAGGGCCGTCTGATTTGCGGTTCTTTTAAGTACAAAGGCTATTATTACTACAGTATTGCCAACGGCAAACGTTTCACCGGATGGATGAAACGTTCCGGTAACAAGTACTATTACAATCGCAAAAAATGGTGCCATGTTCCGTAATCGCTGGGCTACAGGAGATAAATACACCTATTACTTTAATAAATCCGGCGTGGCGATCGCCAGTCAATGGCTCAACCAGGATGGAAAAAAGTATTATTTCCTCAGCAATTCCACAATGGCAAAAGGCTGGCAGAAAATAGGTGGATATTATTACTATTTCAGCAAAAAAACAGGAGTGCTTGCGACAAATACCTGGGTTGGCAACTATTATGTCAACAGCAAAGGCCAGCGCGTGAAAGCATCAGACTCCAAACCAACAGTCAGCCAGAGCGGAAACACCTATACATACAAAAGCAGCACCTTAAATATTAAACTCTCCCGCAGATCAGTCCATGGAATTTCCTACTGGGTAGCGCATATAA
>ENA-OQNL01000048-OQNL01000048.1-human-gut-metagenome-genome-assembly--contig:-NODE-48-length-17259-cov-3.336855_pt1 | contig 17259 bp, 19 predicted proteins | sample MGYA00242631_ERZ504884 | MGnify/ENA primary metagenome ERZ504884 (study PRJEB26092, sample SAMD00036395) | human gut metagenome | host: Homo sapiens | study: EMG produced TPA metagenomics assembly of...
TTGGCGTCGGACTTACCTGCCGCCTTGCCGAGCGCGAATGCATACGCCTTGAGCGCGATGTTCACGCCGCCCAAATCGCCGATATTCTCGCCGATGGTCAGCGCGCCGTTCACGTGCGGTGCCTTATCAGGCTCGTCAGCGTACTTCTCGGCCAGCTGCAGCGGCACAAAGCTGTTGTACTGGGCGATCAATGCGCCGGTACGGGCCTCGAAGTTCTTGCGATCCTCGTCGGTCCACCAGTTGTTGAGCTTGCCGTCGCCGTCGTACTGCGAACCCTGATCGTCGAAGCCATGGCCGATCTCGTGGCCGATCACTGCGCCGATGCCGCCATAATTCGCCGCATCCTCGGCCTTCGGGTCGAAGAACGGGGGCTGCAGAATCGCGGCCGGGAACACGATGACGTTCATGCTCGGCTCGTAGTAGGCGTTCACCGTCTGCGGATTCATCAGCCATTCGTCCTTGTCGACCGACTTGCCGACCTTGGCCAGCTGATAGCCGGTCTCGTACAGGTTCGCGGCCTTGGCGTTCTCGGCGGGCAGCGCATCCGCGGAAACACTCAGCGCCGAATAATCGCGCCAGTGGTTGGTGTAGCCGATCTTCGGCGTGAACTTGGAGATCTTCTCCAGAGCCTTGGCCTTGGTGTCCTCGCCCAGCCAATCGGAATTGGTGATGGACACGCGGTAGGCGTCAATCAGATTGGCGACCAGCTCTTCCATGCGGCGCTTCGAGCTTTCGGGGAAGTGCAGGCGCACGTATTCGCGGCCCACATCTTCACCACAAATGCCGTTGACCAGGCTCACCGCGCGCTTCCAACGATCGCGCTGCTTCTTGGCACCGGAGAGCACCTTGCCGTAGAAGTCAAAGTTGGTGGTGTCGAAGTCGCGAGACAGGGAGGAGGCGAAGCCCAGAATCATGTGAACACGGGCCCACAGCTTAAGGTCGGCCAGATCGGCCTCGGCCCAGAACGCATCAAGACCAGTGAGGAAGCTCGGCTCGTGCACAATGACGCGCGCGAACACAGACTTGAAATCAATCGGCTGAGCCTTGGCGGCTTCGGTGGCGTCATAAGCGGTCTGCCAAGCGTCGATCCAAGAACCGAGATCGAAGTTTTTCAGCGTGGCGGCCAGATCGGCGTAATCGGTGGGGTTGTAGGTCTTCACCGAGTCGCGCGTGGCCACATTGTCCCAATGGTTGGCGGCGATCTTGGTTTCCACGGCAAGGAAGTGGCGGGCCATGCCGAGCGCGGCTTCGCTGGGAACCGTGGCGGGAGCGTTGCTCTCGTCATCGCCGGTGTTGGACGGCAGCTCATCGCCACCGTTGGACTCGGCGGCGGGCGCGTATCCGGCGTTCACCAGCTGGGTGGCGACCATCGCCACGTATGCTTCGCGCACGGGAGCGTAGTGATCCTCGCGATAGTAGGCTTCATCCGGCAGACAAAGGCCGGCCTGCTCAAGGTGGGCGATGTTGCGGTCCGGGTCGCCCGGGTGCCGTAAACGGCCAAGCCGAACAGATCGGGCCGCCGGCTGGGTTGATCGTAGCGAGCACGCGCGTGAGTGCGGCCTTGTCGATGGCGGAATCGATGAGGTCAAGTTCGTCGCGGATCGGGTCAAGGCCGGCGGCCTCTATGGCGTCGGTGTTGAGGAATGAGCGGTACAGGGCCTCAGACTTGACAGCCGGGCAGTCGTCGGCGTCGAGGATGTCGCGTACTTGGTTTTCGGCGTCTTCGGCAAGCTTGTCGAAGGAGCCGTAGCGCGAACGATCGTCGGGCAATCGGTAGGTGTCGATCCATGGGCCATTCACGTAGCGGAACAGGTCGTTGGTCGGCTTGATGACGGAGGAGAACGATGCCGGGTCGATGCCCGACGTCAGCGTTTCGGTTTCGTTGGTCATGGCCCTAAGCCTAATCGCGGCGGGGGAGAAGCGTTGATGGTGCAGATATTGCGTTATGGGCATTGCGCTGTCAGTGAACTAGACAGATTGCCTAATTGTGGTGATGGTTCAAATTAGACAACTTGTCTATCATAGTATGTGGAATCTGAACATGGACCTTGAGCTAAGGAGTTACGATGAGCAATCCGAACGAGGACCAGTGGAATGGCCAGACGGGCCAGCCCAACCAGAGCCAGCCGAACCAGCCGAATCCGGCGGGTCAACCGGGCCAACCGCAGTATGGTGCGTATGACAGCAATCATGGCGGCCAATATCCTCCGCAAGGTGCGCCGGGAGCGCAAGACACTCAGAATCAGCATGCGCAGAACGGCCAGCCACAAGGCGAACCGAACCAGAACCCGTACTACGGCCCGTACGCCTACAATCCGAACTATGACCCGAACGGCCAGCCGGCATGGGGGCCGGACGGTCGGCGGTATCAGGCGGACGGCCAATCGAATAGCCAAGCGGACGGGCAGCCGAATGGTCCATGGGGCGATCAAAGTCAACCCGGCTGGCAGCAGACCAACTGGTATGTCGGCAATTTCAGTCCATTCCGCCTGATCGAGGAATGGCTGCCGGAAAAAGCCAAGACCAAGATTCGCATCATTTACGGCGTGGTGGGCGTGGCCGCCATCGCCTTGGGCGCTGCGCTGTTGCTGGTGCCGAACAAGACGCTGGCTTTGGCCGCATTGTTGCTCGGCGTGTATTTCGTGATTTCCGGCGTGGTGCGCATCGTCAGCGCTCTCGTGGAGCCGGGTCTGCCGGGCGGCTGGCGTGTGCTGGACGTGTTCGTCGGCATTCTGCTGACCTTTGGCGGCGTGGTGGTTGTGCGCAACTACGGCATGACCGGTCAGACGCTGGCATTACTCATTACTTTGATGGTCGGTTTCGGATGGATTATGGAAGGCGTGCTGTCGCTGGTTGAATCGTGGCGTATCCCGCATTCCGGCTGGGCCATCGCCTATGCCATCATCTCGATTATCGCCGGCTTCGTGGTGCTGATGAGCCCGCTGAGCTCCGCCGTATTCATGATTATCTTCGGCGGATGCGCCATGGTGGTGATGGGGATTACTTCAGTGATTCGCGCGTTCACTTTCGGCAAGCGTCGCAAGTAATCTCACGCTTCATGCAACCAGTCCCCAGACAATCAATCCAAAGCGCCCGTGCAGGCTATGTGCTGCCGGGCGCTTTTTCTCGGCCTTGGCTATTAATGGGCTGCGAGTGGATTTCAGGTAGGCTTCTGGCGGTTGACCTCGGGCTGGTCTAGAGTTGAGAACAAGTCTCAACAAGGTAGAAAGAATCTCATGATCGAACTGAAAACCCCTAAAGAGATTGAAGCGATGAAGCCCGCAGGCCGCTTCGTCGGCGGCATCCTACGCGACCTGAAGGAATTCACCAAGGTCGGCACCAATCTGTTGGAAATCGACGAATTCGTCCACAAGCGCATCGTGGAACCGCAAGGGCGCCTCGTCCTGCTACGTCGACTATGCGCCTGATTTCGGCACCGGTCCGTTCGCGCACTACATCTGCACGTCCGTGAACGACGCCGTGCTGCACGGCGTTCCGTACGACTACAACCTGAAGGACGGCGATCTGGTCAGCCTCGATCTGGCGATCAACGTCGACGGATGGGTCGCGGATTCCGCCATCAGCTTCTGCGTCGGCACGCAGCATCCCGACGACCTGCGCCTGATCAAGTGCACCGAAGAGGCTTTGGCGGCCGGCATCGAAGCCGCTCAGCCGGGCAATCGTCTGGGCGACGTCTCCTGCGCCGTCGGCGACGTGGCACGCGAATACGGCTATCCGATCAACCTGGAGTTCGGCGGACACGGCGTCGGCCATATCATGCACGGCGATCCGCACGTGCCGAACGACGGCAAGGCGCATCACGGCTACAAGCTGCGTCCGGGCCTGGTCATCGCCATCGAACCGTGGTTCCTCAAGACCACCGACGAGATCTACCAGGATCCGAAGGACGGCTGGACGCTGAAGAGCGAGGACGGTTCCCGTGGCGCACACAGCGAGCACACCATCGCCATCACCGAAAACGGTCCGGTGATCCTCACCGTCCGCGACTAGTCCAAAACCTTATGAAAACGGGCTTGTGCGATTACGCACAGCCCGTTTTTTCATGCCCGTTTTGAGACGGAACCCACATATCGAAACGCGCATGCCATATAGTGGGCGGTACTTTTTGAACTGGTAAGGAGCGAACGAGTATGGCCACAGCCAATCTGAGTGTGGAATCCAAGGACTTCACCCTGCCGGTGGTCGAAGCCACGGCGGGCGCGGACGGCATCGTGGTGTCCACGCTGCGCAATGATGGCTGGGTCACACTCGACCCCGGTTTCCTCACCACCGCGCAATGCGAATCGAAAATCACGTACATCGACGGCAAGAACTCGATTCTGCGCTATCGTGGCTATCCGATCGAGCAGCTGTGCGAGCAGTCCGACTTCCTTGAAGTCGCTTGGCTGCTGCGTCACGGCGAACTGCCGAACAAGGACCAGTACGACCGTTTCATCTCCGACATCAACCACCGCACGATGGTGGGGGAGGACTTCCGTACGTTCATGGGTTCCTTCCCGCGCACCGCGCATCCGATGAGTGTGATGGCATCCGCGGTCAACGCGCTCGCCACGTTCTACCCGGACACCACGGACATCAATGATTCCGACCAGCTGGACGAAGCGGCGACCATCATCATGGCCAAGGCGCGCACCATCGTCAGCTACATCTTCCGCCGCCGTCGCGATGAGCCGATGCTGTACCCGGACTACTCGCGCGGCTATGTTGACGATTTCCTGCGCATGTGCTTCGCCGTGCCGTATGAGCCGTTCGAATCCGATCCTCTGTACGTGCACGCGCTTGGCCGTCTGCTCATCATCCATGCCGACCACGAGCAGAACTGCTCCACGTCCGTGGTGCGCATCGCCGGTTCGGCGCACGCCAACCTGTATTCCGCGGTCGCGGCCGGCATCAACGCGCTGTCCGGCCCGCTGCACGGCGGCGCCAACGAGGCGGTGCTCCGCCAGCTCAAGGCCATCCGCGACTCCGGCAAAACCGTCAAGGAATTCGTGGAGGACGCGAAGGCCAACGGGCATCGCATCTCCGGCCTCGGCCACCGCGTGTACAAGTCGTACGATCCGCGCGCGGCGATCGCCAAGACCTATCTGCAGAAGATCATGGAACGCGCCGACACGCTGAAGCTGCCGGCGGACGAGCGCGCGCTGTTCGACGTGGCCACCGAACTGGAGCAGATCGCATTGAGCGACGATTACTTCGTGTCTCGTCATCTGTATCCGAACGTCGACTTCTACACGGGACTGATCTACCGTGCGATCGGCTTCGATCCGTCCATGTTCACCACGCTGTTCGCGTTGGGCCGCATCCCCGGCTGGATCGCGCAATACCGTGAGATGCTCGCCGATCCGAACACGAAGATCGGCCGTCCGCGCCAGGTGTACACCGGCTACACGGAACGCGATTACGTGCCGATGGACCAGCGCCACTGAACGATATTGACACGCGGCTCCGGTTTCGGACGTGCGCATGCGCCTGCCATGGCTTGCCGCTACAGTGTTTCAAGGAACGAAAGAACCTAACGAATCGCTGGAACCGGTCTACGGCTCCGGCATGGTCAAAGGAGCGTACACATGACTGAACAGCGCACCGCATGGGGTTGGGGTCTGGCAAGCATCGATGCGGCCGGCAACACCCTTGACGTGTGGTATCCGGAACTCACGTTGGGCGAGGCTCCGGCTGAAACCTCGCGTCCGAATCACAACTTCGGCGCCATCGCGCATGACGAGGCCGACGCGCGTGGCGTGCGCCGCATGCCCGTGTTCACCGTGTCCAAGCTGGACGAGCCGATCGAGGACGCCGCCGACGCCTATCTGCGTCTGCACCTGCTGAGCATGCGTCTGGCCAAGCCGAACACGTTGAATCTCGACGGCATCTTCGCCAAGCTCAACAACGTGGTGTGGACCAACTACGGTCCGTTCGCCGTCGACGATTTCGCTTTGCGCAAGCTTGACGTGATGGCCGCCACCCGACAGTCCGGAGCCGTGTTGGCGCCGCACGTCGATGTGAACGTGCTGTCGATTGACAAGTTCCCCCGCATGGTCGACTACGTCGTGCCGACCGGCGTGCGCATCGGCGACGCCGACCGCGTGCGACTGGGCGCGCACCTGTCCGAAGGCACCACCGTCATGCACGCCGGCTTCGTGAACTTCAATGCGGGCACCCTCGGCGTCTCCATGGTCGAAGGCCGCGTCTCGCAAGGCGTCGTGGTCGGCAACGGCTCCGACATCGGCGGCGGCGCGTCCATCATGGGCACCCTGTCCGGCGGCGGCAAGCTCAAGAACTCCATCGGCGAGCACTCCCTGCTTGGCGCGAACGCCGGCATCGGCATCTCCCTGGGAGACAACTGCGTGGTCGAAGCAGGCCTGTACGTCACCGCCGGCACCAAGGTCACCATCTACGACAAGGCCAAGGTCGCCGCCGGCGAACCGCTCGAAACCGTCAAGGGCGCCGAACTGTCCGGCAAGGACAACATCCTGTTCATCCGCAACTCCGTGTCCGGCCGCATCGAGGCGCGCTACCGCAAGACCGGCATCGAGCTCAACGAGAAACTCCACAAGAACTGAAAACGGAATGGCGGAGAGCGTCATCCGCGCTCTCCGCAAGAGGAAACTCGTGAAAATCACACTGATCACCGTCGGCAAGGTCAAAGAGAAGTATCTGCGCGACGCCATCGCGGAATATTCGAAACGACTGGGCCGGTATTGCAAGCTCGACATCGTCGAAGTGGCCGACGAGAAGACACCGGAGCATGCCAGCGACGGACTCGAACGGCAGATCAAGGCCAAAGAGGGCGAACGCATCGCCAAACATATTCGTGACGATGCGTTCGTCATCGCCCTCGCCATCGAAGGCAAGCAGCTCACCAGCGAACAGCTCGCCGCGAAAATCAACGACCTCGGACTCCACGGCACCAGCCATATCCAGCTCATCATCGGCGGCTCATTGGGACTCGACCCCGCGATCCTCAAACGAGCCGACTACCTGCTGAGCTTTTCCAAAATGACGTTCCCGCACCAGCTGATGCGGGTGATTCTGCTGGAGCAGATCTATCGCGCATACAAAATCAACGCCGGAGAACCTTACCACAAGTGATTTTCGAGGCGTTTCGCAAGAAACGCTAAGTAGGGGCGAGCCGGTATAGTGGCGCGTATGAGTGACTACAGGGACGAACGCGAGCAGCGAGAACGCCGTCGCCGCACCATGGTGCGCACGGTGTGCATCGTCATCGCCGCGGCGATGCTGCTGAGTCTGGTCATTCCTGCGATCTACGCGGGGCTTTGACGCCTTCGGGTCCGTATGATCCGAAACGGGCCCCGGTTTCCCGTATGCGTGCGGACAGGTTCGCGGTCCGTCCATGTGGGAAATGGATGTGGGCACGTGGAAAAACCTTATGGATTGTGCGGGAGCCGTGGACGGCTCCATGTCAGAATAGTCAGGAACGTAACAGAAATGTATGGTGTAAACGATGGCAGAATTTGATTACTCCGAGGCGATCAGCGAAGCGCGCGCCAAATACGAGTCCATTTCCAAGGCCCTCGACGTCGATCGACTGACCGCCGAGGCCAAGGACCTTGAAGTGAAAGCGGCCGAACCCGGATTGTGGGACGATCCGGAAAACGCACAGAAAGTGACCAGCAAGCTGTCCGCGGTGCAGTCGCAGCTCAAGCGTCTGGCATCCGCCGACCAGCGCATCGAGGACGTGGAGACCCTGGTCGAGCTTGGCCAGGAGGAAGAGGACGCCGACACGTTGGCCGAGGCGAAGGCCGAAGTCGAAAGCATCCAAAAGGATCTCGACGATATGGAGATCCAGACGCTGCTTGACGGCGAATACGACGAACGTTCCGCCGTGGTGACGATCCGTTCCGGCGCCGGCGGCGTGGATGCGGCCGATTTCGCGCAGATGCTGCTGCGCATGTACCTGCGTTGGGCGGAACGCAACGGATACAAGGCCAAGGTCATGGACACCTCCTACGCGGAAGAAGCCGGCATCAAGTCGGCCACGTTCCAGGTGGACGCCCCGTACGCATACGGGCGACTGAGCGTGGAGGGTGGCACCCACCGTCTGGTGCGTATCTCCCCGTTCGACAACCAGGGCCGCCGTCAGACCAGCTTCGCCGCCGTGGAAGTGGTGCCGCTGGTCGAAGCGACCGATCACATCGACGTGCCGGATTCCGAAATCCGCGTCGACACCTACTGCTCGTCCGGTCCTGGCGGACAGGGCGTGAACACCACGTATTCCGCGGTGCGCATCACCCACATCCCGACCGGCATCGTGGTGACCATGCAGGACGAACGCTCTCAGATTCAGAACCGCGCCGCCGCCATGGCCGTGCTGCAGTCCCGACTGCTGGTGCTGCGCCACGAGGAGGAAGCCAAGAAGAAGAAGGAGCTCGCCGGAGACATCAAGGCCAGCTGGGGCGACCAGATGCGCTCGTATGTGCTGCATCCGTACCAGATGGTCAAGGACCTGCGCACGGGGTATGAGACCTCGCAGACCCAGGCTGTCTTCGACGGCGACATCGACGAGTTCATCGAAGCCGGCATCCGCTGGCGTCACGAACAGCGTCGCGCGGCAGCCGAGGAACAAGAAGCCTAAGCGATAGGCGGAGGGAAAACACGATGGCGCTGATCTCGCTTGAACATGTGAGCAAAGTCTATCCAAAGGGCACGCGTCCCGCATTGGATGACATCAATCTTGACATCGATCGAGGTGATTTCGTCTTTCTTGTGGGCGCGTCCGGTTCCGGCAAGACCACCTTGCTGAGCCTGCTGCTTCGCGAGGAGGAAGCCACGGATGGCGAGATCCGCGTCGCCGGCAACGATCTGCGACGCCTGTCCGCACGGCAGGTGCCGCATTATCGCCGGCAGATCGGCTTTATCTTCCAGGATTACAAGCTGCTCAACAACAAGACGGTATGGGAGAACGTCGCCTTCGCACTTGAAGTGATCGGCACAAGCCGTTCCACCATCAAATCGCTGGTGCCCAAAGTACTGCAGACGGTGGGGCTCACAGGCAAGGAAAACAACTACCCCCATGAGCTGTCCGGCGGCGAAGCGCAACGCGTCGCCATCGCAAGGGCGTATGTGAACCATCCTCAGATCCTGCTCGCCGACGAGCCTACGGGCAACCTCGACCCGACCACGTCGCTGGGCATCATGGAAGTGTTGGACGCCATCAACCGTACCGGCACCACCATCGTCATGGCCACGCACAACGAGGAGATCGTCAACTCCATGCGCAAACGCGTGGTCGAATTGCACACCGGCAAGATCGTGCGCGACGAGCAGCAGGGATCCTACGATTCCGCGCTGTATTTCCCGGACGCCGAAGTCGAGTCGAAATCGCACCAGGCATTGGGCACTTCCGATCCGAACGCGAAATACCGTCGACAGAACGCCATCGATTCAACGAACGCTCCTGACGACACCGTCGACGTGGAAGGCGCGACGCGCGCCGAAACCGTGGTGAACGCCGTGGATGTGGTCGCCGCTGCCGTCCATGACGGACAGGGGAACGACGGCATCGCCCGTCTTGCCAAATCCGTGCATTCCGGACGCACCGGCCGTTACGGCGAGGCCTTCGCGTCAGTGGAGACCACCTTGACCTGGGGCAAGGGACTGAGCCTCGAACAGATGGCCGACCAGGAACAGGCCGAGCAAACCGAACGGAACGAACAGGCCAAGACCTCCGCTGAAAATGATGCCTCCGAGACTGGTGCCGACGAAGTATCGGCGCTGTCCGCTCCGCCTGCACCGCCCGTTCCACCGACCCAAACCGAGCCTCCGACACCGCCCGAACCGCCCGTCCCGCCGGCACCGTCCGATGAAAACCCTGAGGACACCAAGGAGCACGACTGATGCGTTTTCGTTTCATCCTTTCCGAAACATGGAACAGCCTCAAGCGCAATGTTTCAATGATCATCTCCGTCATGCTGGTCACATTCATCTCCTTCCTGTTCATCGGCGTGTCCGGCCTGATGCAGGCACAGATCACCGCCGCGAAGGGCGAATGGTACGACAAGGTCGAAGTGGTCGTATGGCTGTGCCCGGACGGTGCCAGCCAGGCGGCGTCCTGCTCGTCGGGCAAGGCGCCTTCCAACCGAGGAGATCGTCGATCTGGAGAACGTGATCAACGAGGAAGCCGGCAACATCGTCTCCAAAATCACATATGTGAGCCGTGAGGACTTCTACAAGAACACCTTCCTCAAGCAGTATCCGAACGGCGAATACCAAGGACGCGTGCTCACCGCCGCCGACATGCAGGGGTCGCTGCGTCTGAAACTGAAGGACCCGACCAAATACCAAGTGGTATCCGAAGTGTTGAGCGGCCGCACCGGTGTCGAGGAAGTGCAGGATCAACGCAAGATCTTCGACCCGGTCTTCTCGGTGCTGAACCGTGCGACGGCGGTCACCGTGGCGCTCGCCGCGTGATGATCCTGGTGGCCATCATGCTGACCGGCACGACGATTCGCATGAGTGCCGCCTCGCGTAAGAACGAGACCGAGATCATGCGACTGGTGGGAGCCTCGAACTGGACCATCCGCCTGCCGTTCGTGTTGGAAGGCGTGTTCGCGTCGCTGATTGGTTCGCTGCTCGCCTGCGGAACGTTGAGCGCCATGGTGAAGCTGTTCATCACGGATTGGCTGTCGAAGAGCGTGCAGTGGATGCCTCTGATCAACCAGAAGACGGTATGGCTGCTTGCACCGGCCCTTGTGGTGGGAGCCGTCGTGCTGTCGATCGTCGCGTCCAGCATCTCGCTGAGGAAGTACCTGAAGGCATAAACCGGCGGAGTGCTGAACGAGATGTTCAGCATATTTGAAGTTTGCTGGATACAATGTCGAAATAGGTGGATTTCGGGAAGGGAATACATGTCTAGGAAAATGACGAGACAGGTGCGGCCCATCGTTGGACTGATGCTTGCTTCGGCTATGTTCTGCGCCGGCGGCGTCGCGGTCGTCGCCGCGCCGGCTCCGCAGGCGCATGCCGTGAGCATGTCGGAATACCAGGCGAAGGTGTCGAACCACGCCAAGCTGAAGTCGCAGCTTGTCGGCGTGAGCAGCGATCTCGCCGACACGATTCTGCAGTTGGCCGATTTGAACGACAACCAGATTCCTGCGGCGGTCGAGGCCGCGGAATCTGCCCAGCAGGCGGCAGAACAGGCGCAGAGCCTGGCGGAAGCGACCACGCAGCGGTTGCAAGCGGCCCAGCAGGACAAGGCGAACCTTGAGGAGCAGATCAAACAGACCGGCTCCGACTATGATGACGCCAAGGCCGCCGTCGCGCAGCTCGCCCGCGAAAGCTTCCACGGCTCCAGCACGTCGGATGTGCTGGATTTCGTCACCGATTCGACGACCGCCGACGATTTCGTCAACAAGATGCAGTCACAGGCCGCGGTCACGCGAAGCGAATCCAACGCGGCAACCGACGCGGCGAACGAGCTGAACACGTCGATGAACCGCAAGGACCGTCTGGGCGCCATCGAACAGAAGATCACCCAGCTCAAGGAGCAGGCCGACCAGCAGGCGGCAAGCGCCCAGCAGGCGGCAAGCGAGGCCAGCGCCAAGCAGACCGCCCTGCAGAAGCTGCGTGACGAGGGCACGGCGAAACGTGAGAAGCTCGAATCGCAGAAGAGCCAGCTGACAACGCAGAGCGCCAAGGAAGCGGCGGACATCGTCGCCATGAAATCGCAGATCGATTCATGGAACAACCAGTACAACAATTCCAACAACGCCGCTGTCAACCCCAATAACAACCAGCAGCAGTCGCGTCCGAACAACAACACGAACTACAATCCCGCTCCCGCGCCTGCACCTGCGCCGGCTCCGACGCCCAATAACAACAATTCCGGCGGCGCCAGCGGCATGAACTATGCGGTGCCCGGTAATTGCCCGGCCGGTTCCGGATACTGCTACGGACACAACACCGGCAACACGGTCGGCGGTGCCGCGTATCCGTCCCGCCAGTGCACGCTGTGGGCATACCTGAGGCGTTCCCAGCTGAGCCTTCCGGTCGGCTCCTACATGGGCAACGGCGCCGATTGGGCCAATACCGCTCGTGGACTCGGATACCTGGTGAACAACACCCCGCATGTCGGCGCGGCGATGGTGTTCGCGCGCGGCCAAAGCGTAGGCGGACATTGGACCGCCGACTGGCAGTACGGCCACGTGGCCGTCGTGGAACGCGTGAACGCCGACGGTTCGGTCCTGATCTCCGAAGGCGGCACCGGCTTCGCGACGTTCCCGGCTTGGGAGACGATCTCCAACGCCGGAGCCTACCAGTACGTCCACTACTGACGGTTCCGTTCCAGACATGAAACCACGGCAAGCGCGCCGTCCGCATCGTCGGGCGACGCGCTTTCGTGATATGGTCGACGGAGTCGCGTTGCATACACTGATCGAAAGAACCGGGAAGGAGGTCCGACATGGCCAAGGAACAGGGAACCAAACCGATCGCGCAGAACAAGAAGGCGCGTCACGACTACGCCATCGAAGACAAGTATGAGGCCGGTCTCGTGTTGACCGGCACCGAAGTGAAGTCGCTTCGTGAAGGACGGGCGTCGCTGGCCGAATCGTTCATCACCATCGACCGTCGTGGGGAGATGTGGCTTGAGGGAGCCAACATTCCCGAATATCTCAACGGCACGTGGAACAACCACGCACCCAAACGCAAGCGCAAGCTGCTGCTGCATGCGGCGCAGATCGACAAGCTGGCCCGCCAAACCCAGGCCAAGGGATTCACCATCATTCCGCTGAGCCTGTATTTCAAAGACGGCCGCGTCAAGGTCGAGATCGCGCTCGCCCGAGGCAAGAAGGAATTCGACAAGCGCCAGTCGCTTCGCGAGGAGCAGGACAAGCGTGAGGCGCTGCGAGCCATGCGATACGCCAACAAGCAGGTGCGATAAATCGGAAAAATTCCGGTTTCACATAGTGAAAGAACGCCGATTCAGGAAAATTTTTGTAACACACCCTCTTTACGCTAGGATACGGTTCGGCTGAACAGGCCGATATGAATCCATAGGAGAGGGAACATGCAAGCAGGAAAAGCCCTGAAAACCGCCGCCGCGTTCATGTTGAGCGTGGCCATGCTCGCCACCGGCGCGGCATGCGGCACCAGCGACGACAGCGACGCCTCGGCGTCGAAATCCAGTTCGAAGTCCAGCGAACTGACCGGTTACGATGTTTCCGGCGTGAAGAAGGACGACGCGATCGCCAAAATGCTGCCGGATTATGTGACCAAGGACGGCAAGCTCACCATCGGCATGGATACGTCGTACGCGCCGGCCGAGTTCCTGGCCGCGGACGGCAAGACGCCGGTCGGCTTCGACGTGGACATCGCCAAGGCGCTGGCCGGAGTGTTCGGTCTTGAGGCCGATCCGGAAACCGCGAACTTCGATTCGATTATTCCGGCCGTCGGCGCCAAGTATGACATCGGTATCTCGTCGTTCACCGTCACCAAGGAACGCCTCGAGGCGGTCGACTTCGTCAGCCACTTCAACGCCGGCTCCGCATGGGCCGTGAAGAAGGGCAACCCGAACAAGGTCGACACGTCCGATCTGTGCGGCAAGAAGGTGGCCGTGCAGACCGCCACCATGCAGGAGACCGCCGCCAACAAGATGGCCAAGCAATGCAAGGCAGACGGCAAGGCGGAGATGGACGTCATCTCCAGCAAGCTGCAGACCGATGTGACCACCAACGTCGTCACCGGCAAGGCCGACGTGTTCTACGCCGATTCGCCGGTCGCCGGTTTCACGCGATCGCGCAGACCGACGGCGAACTCGAAACGCTTGGCAAGACCGAAGGCATCGCCCCGGAAGGCATCGTCGTCAAGAAGGGCGACCAGCAGATGGACGAGGCCCTGCAGAAGGCCCTGCAGAAGCTCATCGACGACGGCACCTACATGAAGATCCTCAAGTACTGGGGTGTTCAGGACGGTGCCATCAGCAAGCCGGAGATCAACACCCCCGGCACCAACGAGTGAATGTTTCGGAACTTTTGCGTCCGTTAATACGCTCGTAGCAATCCGCTCTTAGGTTATGCCATAGCCACGTTTGGCTGGTTGATTTGGCTGGATTGAAGAGAGGACTTGCCATGATGAGGAACCTGAAAGGTTGGGCGGCGCTCGCGTTGAGCGCGGCGATGGTCGTCTCGATGGGAGCCTGCGGAACCTCCGACAAAACGGATTCCCAAGCTTCCGACGATTCGAATTCGTCGTCGACCACCGGTTACGACGTGTCCGGCGTGAAGAAGGACGAGAAGATCGCCAAGATGCTGCCGTCCTCCGTCACCAAGGACGGCAAGCTGACCGTCGGCATGGATACGTCGTACGCGCCGGCCGAGTTCCTGGCCGCGGACGGCAAGACGCCGGTCGGCTTCGACGTGGACATCGTCAAGGCGTTGGCGAAAACGTTCGGCCTCGAGGCGGATCCGCAGACGTCGAATTTCGATTCGATCATTCCATCAATCGGTTCGAAGTACGATATCGGCGTCTCGTCGTTCACCATTACCCCGGAACGCATGAAGGCCGTCGACTTCGTCAGCATGTTCAAGGCCGGTTCCACGTGGGTGGTCAAGAAGGGCAACCCGAACAAGGTCGACACGTCCGATCTGTGCGGATTGAAGATCGCGGTGCAGACCGGCACCACACAGGAGGAGGAAGTCAACAAGGGCGCCGAACAGTGCAAGGCGGACAACAAGCTTGACATCCAGATCCTGTCCAACAAGCTGCAGACCGATGTGACCACCAACGTCGTCACCGGCAAGGCCGACGTGTTCTACGCCGATTCGCCGGTCGCGGGTTATGCGATTTCCCAGACCGACGACCAGCTTGAGGCCTTCGGTGAGGACGTCGGTGTGACCAAGGAGGCCGTGGCCATCAAGAAGGGTGATTCCGACACGGCCAAGGCGGTGCAGGCGGCCATGCAGAAGCTGATGGATGACGGCACGTACATGAAGATCCTCAAGCATTGGGGCGTCGAATCCGGCGCCGTCGACAAGGCCGAGATCAACCCGACCGATTTGGGCTGATCGGCGCACTGACGCTGCGGGCGTAGGGGCATCGGATGTATATAGATCGATGCCCCTACGCTTTTTGCCGATTAACGTCAGCGTAGCATTGCGGTTTTATCGTGTGCCTTTGGAATACTGGACGTCTGATTGGCAAATGGACGATTACCGTTCAGTGGATGGGAAGAGAATAGAAGGAGAACCCACTATGTCGTTGAAATTCAAATCGTTTGCCGCTCTCGCGCTGAGCGCGGCCATGATGTTCTCCGTCGCCGCATGCGGCACCACGGATTCCGGTGACGCCAAAAGCGACTCGAAGGCGAAGAACACCACCGTTGGTTACGATGTGAGCACCATCAAGAAGGATGACGAGCTGGCCAAGCTGGCCGCCTCTGCGAAGACCGTCAAGGACGGCGAGCTGTCCGTCGGCATGGAACTGTCCTATGCTCCGGCCGAATTCTACGCCGAAGACGGCAAGACCCCGGTCGGCTACGATGTGGACATGTCCAAGGCCATCGCCCAGACGCTGGGCCTGAAGCCGAAGATCGTCTCCTCCATGTTCGACACCATCGTCCCGTCCATCGGCTCCAAGTACGATCTGGGCATCACCGCCATGACCATCACCGAAGAGCGTCTGCAGTCCGTCGACTTCGTGAGCTACTACCGCGCCGGCTCCACGTGGGCCGTGCAGAAGGGCAACCCGAAGAAGCTCGACACCTCCGACATGTGCGGCGCGAAGATCGCAGTGCAGACCGGCACCGTCCAGGAGGACGAGGCCAACAAGATCGCCAAGGGCTGCAAGGCCGACAAGAAGGCCGAAGTGATGTCTTACAAGCGTCAGGCCGAAGCCGCCACCGCAGTGGCCACCGGTAAGGCCGACGTGTTCTACGCCGATTCGCCGGTCGCGGGTTATGCGATCTCCCAGACCGACGGCCAGCTTGAGGCGCTCGGCGACGTTGAAGGCGTGGCCAAGCAGGGCATCGCCATCAAGAAGGGCGACCAGCAGCTCGACGAGGCCGTGCAGAAGGCCGTGCAGAAGCTGATGGATGACGGCACGTACATGAAGATCCTCAAGCATTGGGGCGTCGAGTCCGGCGCTCTCGACAAGGCTGAGATCAATCCGACCGACCTCAACTGATCTCATCAGATAGATAGAAAAAGGAAACAGCATCATGGCGAAGAAACAAGTCGACGGCGACGGCCTCGATATTCCCAATCGCATTAAAGCCTTGCCTGTCAAGCGTACGGGTCCGATCGTGGCGGCCATCATCGTCGCGCTCTTCGCCGCGATGCTGGTGCAGGCTTTGGTCACCAATCCGCGTTTCGAATGGAATGTGGTCTGGAAATACCTGTTCAACGAGAACGTACTGGAAGGCATCAAGTACACGCTGCTGCTGACCGTCATCTCGATGGTCATCGCCATCATTCTGGCGGTCATTCTGGCGGTCATGCGCAAATCCATCAACCCGGTGCTGCGCGGCGTGAGCTGGTTCTACATCTGGTTCTTCCGCGGAACCCCTGTGTACACGCAGCTGGTCTTCTGGGGTCTGTTCGCGGTGCTGGTGCCGCGTATCGGCGTGGGCATCCCGTTCACCTCAATCGAATTCTGGAGCATTGACTCCCAGTCTGTCATCACCGCGTTCAACGCCGCATGGCTGGGCTTGGCCCTGAACGAAGCCGCCTACCTGGCCGAAATCGTGCGCGCCGGCCTCGAGGCCGTCGATCCGGGGCAGACGGAAGCCGCAAAGGCCCTCGGCATGAAGCGCACGCTCATCATGCGTCGCATCGTGCTGCCGCAGGCCATGCGCATCATCATCCCGCCGACCGGCAACGAGTTCATCGGCATGCTGAAGACCACGTCGCTTGTCAACGCCGTGCCGTTCACGCTGGAACTGCAGTTCGCCACCACCGCAATCGCAACCCGACTGTACAAGCCGATTCCGCTGCTGATCGTGGCCTGCATCTGGTATTTGGTGATCACCTCCATTCTGATGGTGCTGCAGTCTCGCCTGGAGAAGCATTTCGGCAAGGGCTTCGATGCGCGACCGGCCGGCGCGCGCGGCAAGCAGCCGCCGCTGCCGGGCAAAACCGGAGGCGAACCGAAAGACGATATCGCCAAGCAGAACGAGGCAACGTTCGCGGGCATGACCGCGTGAGGGGAGTGAGCAATGACTGAACCAACCACCAACGGTGTTGTTCCCGCAGTGAAGGCCACGCAGGTGCATAAGGCTTTCGGTAG